>Ga0265338_10000519_pt1 | contig 67881 bp, 63 predicted proteins | sample 42126metaG_FD_193579 | JGI IMG/M metagenome (GOLD analysis project Ga0265338, IMG submission 193579) | Rhizosphere microbial communities from Carex aquatilis grown in University of Washington, Seatle, WA, United States - 4-21-26 metaG | ecosystem: Host-associated > Plants > Roots > Rhizosphere...
GGATAGGAAAGGCGGATTTTCTCCTGTTTCTACCGCTGGACAGAAAAATAACAAACAAGAGTACGATTGCTAATGTTTATCTAGGTTTCACTTTCGGACGTGGGTGCGATACCCACCAGCTCCACCATGATATTTATTAAGGCTTGTGAAAGCCTTTTAGATCACCTGCCTATTGACCAGGCTTGGTCAATAGGACTTTCAGGCTCTGAAATTCTTCAGTCGGCAATATCTCTTCTACAAAATACTTGCCCTTCAGCCAATATGTACGTCTTGCCTTGCATTTTACTGAAGGTGACAGAATCCTATATTGATTATCAATAATTTCAATAGAAGCACACTCATCTAACGCTATAGCGACCAGGTGGGGAGTACGCTTCATTATCTTTTTCAAGCTCCTCCGCCGAAACCAATCCGTATCGTAGTGTGGGCAAAGAAGTCCATTCTCAATTCCCAGGGCGGTCACCCTAAAGTCCCGATTTGTCCCAAATGAATCAGAGTCCCCCTCCGCAAACCAGCAGATTGCTCCAGCACTATGACCAGACATAACGATTCCTTTTCTATAGGCCTTCTTCAGAAGTTTATCTACGCCGTGTCTTTTCCATATCTCCATCATCCGAAAAGTGTCGCCACCGTTAACGTATATTGCGTCTGCAGATAATATCTTCGATTCAATCTCTTCTCGTGATGGCCTTTCACGAATAAGTCTAAGGACGTCAACTTCACTACAGCCGAGACCTTCATAAAACCTTTGGAACCCTATAATGTATTCTTCTAGGTCATCTTTAGCAGTCGGTATATATAGCACCTTAGGATTATGCTTCCCAGTTCTGAAAAGGATCTCTTGGTGAGCTGCTTTCGTTAAAATAGGCCTTGATGTCCCATTCTTCCGTAAGACCCCCACTTCCTCACCGCCAATTGCGACTATTGTTTCCATCATCTTCATTATAGCTGATAAACTACAACTTGAGTACAAATACTTGGCAATGGTTTTGTAAGCTCAAATTGTATGCTAAGCTAATAGATATGGAGATTACGATTACTAGGCTAAAACCAGCAAAAATCCCTTCAATCTCAAAAGTAGTGAGGGATACTATTCGTGATTCGTGGCAGAATATCTTTTCTCAAGACATTCTTGACGAGTTTTACGAACAATATAGCCCACTTAATCTAGAGAAAGATCTGGCGAATGGGGCCGAATATTTCGGTGCCTTTAACGAAGATAAGCTTATAGCTGTCGGGTGCTTGAGAAATGACCACCTTCCCATTTTATTTGTTGAGCACGACTTTCAAAAACAAGGAATTGGGACAAAACTGTACCTAGCTATAGAAAACGCAGCAAAGAGAAAAAACCTAGACAACTTTGTCCTAGAGGCAGTCCCAGAAGTAGATAGTTTTTACGAGCGTTTTGGATTCAAAAAAGTCGAAAAAATACGTAAAGAAAAAGCAGGCGAGGAATATTTTAACACTCTAATGACCAAATCCTTTTAGTTAACCGTGGAACAGTAGTTCCAAACTTCTTCTACTATGCTCCACCAAATAGCAATATTATGCCTTTCCTAAGCAAATATAATAGGATAAAAAGGTCTGTTTATAATATTTTACTTAATTCCTCTACATTCCCCAGAAAACCTTGTCTTTAATGAATATTTGTTATACAATAGCATGTCACAACCGTGACGCGGCACCACTACATAAGGGGAGTGAACAGGGTGAGAATCCTGAGGAATCTCTGGTTATACCTCAGACTTGCGGCCCTGTTCATCAAGGGCTACAGTCTACAGCTTGTCTACAACAGCAGAATGACCACTTGGAACTTCGGTTTGATGCTGCCAGGACAGGAAGAGCGGACAGGCCTGGGCTTCAATGAGGATAAGCTCTACAAGGAGCTGCTGACGATCGGGATCTTCCTCAGTCCACGGCATCTTCGTTCGTTTCTTTCGCTACTTGAGCTCACGGTTCTGAACACCAAGAAGCCCACACAGCCGTTGGAGCGGACTGTGGAACATCTCAAGAGAAGGTACATCCTACTAGGAAAGGGCTACGAGCTCAGGGTCGACTACGGTTACGGATATGTACCCGAAGCGATCTACTCGTTCCCTGGCCAGAAAGGCCATACCTACCTTCACTCGAAGAGTCTGAAGGACGAACTGCAATATCTTTTCTACGAACACACCGACAAGAACGATCGAAGGTACTTCGTAGAGCTCTTGGGTCTCGAGGCTGAACGCTTGGAAGCCATAGACAACCCCCAACTCTCAGGCGAAGTCGTAACAGCACTTGAGAACGTTCTCTGTTTCATGTAGTAGTGCCGAAGGGCCACAGCGCGCAAAGCGTAGTGGCCCTTCGCCTTTATATTCTTTCCGCACCACGTCCAGAAACTAAACTCTTATCAAAGTAGTTCCAAACTTCATCTACTATGCTCCACCAAAGATGATTTAAATGGCTTTTGTAAGCCATTTTTATTATGGTATAATTGAGTTATGATACAAGTAAACGTTAATAAGATTCTTTCGGTAGTGACTTCACCTGAGTCTGTCAAAAGTACCTTTCACAATATCGGGGTGATAATAGTTGGATTTGTATTAGCATTTATCTATTCGGTCCTAGACTTACGTTTTGGTTTTAAGTCTTTTGTTTCAACTCCTACCATATTAATTGGGATTTTGCTATTAATCCTTGGCTTCATCATCAGAGTCTGGGCAACATACTATTTCTATAAAAGTCGAATGAAAGTCATAGTACTCAATACACAGGGTAATTTAATTACTACTGGACCATATCGCTATTCAAGAAACCCACTCTACATCGGTGGTAATGTTTTTATTTTCTTTGGGGCTTCACTAGTTCTGGGGACTCCGACAGGAATATTGATTACCCTGATACATCTTCCTTTGCTTGATCTGATGATAAGGAAGGAGGAGAGACAATTGGAAAAGGCATTTGGCAAAGATTGGCTAGACTACAAGGCTAAGGTACCACGTTGGGTATAGCTCCTTCTGCTATAATTATAGTATGAAGAATTTCCTAACTAACAATCTTCTGCATATACCTATTTACGTATGGCTGCTTCAGCTTCTGTATGTAGCTGTAGCATTAGCCATATTATTTATGTTTTTCTCTATAAACCAGAAGACAACATGGTTTGTGGTAGTTTACGTGGTTGTCGTCATTATTATTAACGTTATTTGGCGGATGGCAATAAAGTAATGAGGAGAAATCATGGACGATATGAAAGATAAGAAAAAGGAAAAAGATTCCGACGATTTTTCAGACGAGGAAAAGGCGGCAATGAGGCGGCAAGTACAAAAAGAAGCTCGTTCTGCAAAAAACAGAGCGACTGGACAAGCTGCTATCACCGAGGCTATTAATGTTCTTCCAGAACCAGATGGATCGATAGCTAGGAAGATTGATGAGATTGTGAGCAAAAATGCACCGAGCCTCATCCCAAGAACCTGGTACGGATTCCCCGCTTATGCAAACAGTGGGGGAAAAATAATTTGCTTCTATCAACCAGCCTCGAAGTTCAAAACACGATATGGAACTTTTGGTTTTCAGCAGGATGCAAGGCTGGATGATGGCAATATGTGGCCAGTAGCCTTCGCAGTCGACAAGATAACTGATGTAGAAGAAGTAAGGATTGCTGACCTAGTGAAAAAGGCCGTAACCTAAACCGAACTAAAAGGGTTCTAAGTAATAAGGATAATTTTCCTAAGAAGATCGTCTTTTTAAGATAATTCTATATAGCGAATAACCAACTATAATGCCCAGTGCGTTTAGAATCACATCGTCTATATCAAATATACCTAAACGAAACACCAATTGTATTCCTTCAATTAGAAGAGGGGCAGCAACCGCAAGGGCGAGAGCTTTTTGCCAATTCATCTTTTGATATACGAATGGAACGAGAAAACCAATCGGCACAAACAGAATAATGTTACCGCCGAGATTAATCATCGCTATAAGCCAGCCCCTCTTCCCTAACAAATAAGGCAAAATAGTCTTGAATGGCAAGAAATTGGCACGACCTGCGGTACCGTTATCAGTAAACCTAAACCTCAAACGACCGAATTTGAGAAGATTAATCTTAAACAACAGCAAATTAGCCAGGAAAAGACTGTAAATGGCGAGGATAAACACCAATATAGATTGTTTCTTCATAACTTAATAATACTAATGGCTTACTCATTTGGCAAAAGTTAATTTAGCACATCACTGGGCATAACTAAGAGTTGAAAAGTAGTTCCAAACTTCATTTACTACGCTACACCAATGACTTTATCAAGGCTTGAGAAAAACTTTTTATTATATTTACTTAGTACGATAGTTAAAGTTATTGAGAATCCCATTGGAACCACTTAATTCCAATGAAACTAAATACAATTATATAGCCAAGATTTGCGAGCAGCACATAAGTCGTTTCTAGACTCCAAGGAGTTGAACTGAGGGTATTTTGGAACAAAGTCAGGACCGTTCCTACAGGTGACCATCTTGCAACCTGTTGAAGCGTGCCTCCAAAGACGCCACTGATTCCAGCCACAGCGAGCAGTATCAGGGCAATATAAACTATTCTTACAACTGCGTTTACAGTGTCGGCTGACTTTAGGAGTCCAACTATGGCTTGCCCAATACTCAAAAATACAGCGCCCCCGATTATTGCTGCAAACAATGCCAAAACATACACACTGGCCGCCAGCTGTACGCGAGAAACGATACTACCGATTACGAGAACTACAGCAGCAATTACTAGATTGGCTAAGGTCTGAACCATCAGACGACTAACCATTATCGTCCACTCGGGGGCCGGAGTAACTCGAAGTCTTTGAAAAACCCCGCCGTCTCGGTCCCTCGCTATTGTGATAGCGTAACCAAAGAGTGATGACGAGATAATTCCAATTGCTAAACTAATGGCAAAAATATAGGACGGTCCACCAAGTCGGACCTGAGCCTTGTTCGAGTTGTAGGCGAACAGGATGAGCACGGGCGTCAAAGTACTCAGAAATAGAGATCTTCCATTTTTCAACAAAACGTTTACATCCGCTTGTAGTAAATATCTTAATGATTTGATTGGGCTCACGTCTTTATTCACGAATTTCACTTCCAGTTAAGCCAATAAAAACATCTTCGAGTGTTACCTTGCCGTGAGCAACATTGCGGACCATTGGGTCATTCTTATGTTTCTCTATCAAGCCAGTAGGAGTTTCAATCGTAATAATCTTACCGTGATCAATAATGGCGAGACGGTCACAAACAGCCTGAGCTTCTTCCATTGAATGGGTGGTGAGTAAGATGCTGCCACCGTCCTTCCGGATATGCTCTATACGATCCCACAATTGTCTGCGCGATTGTGGATCAAGCCCAGATGTCGGCTCGTCAAGTAATAATAATGATGGATTGTGGATGGTGGCGATAAACAAGGAAAGACGCTGCTGCTGGCCTCCAGACAATTGTTTGTAACGTTTGTACTTTTCTCTCTCGAGTCCGATCGTCTGTAATGACTCGCCAATCTCTCTATCTGAAAGTCTTACACCATACAAACCGGAAAAAAGCCTAACAACCTGTTTGAGGGTTAATTCAGACTGGAAACTGGTTGATTGTAATTGTACGCCCAGATTGGCTTTTGCCTGCACCGGATGCGTTTGTAAATCGATACCTTCCAAAATTAGGGTACCGAACTTTGGCTTAATGAGTCCTTCAATGGCACTCAGAGCACTTGTTTTACCCGCTCCATTCGGACCAAGTAATCCAAAAATTTCGCCACGTTTAATAGAAAACGTAATATCATCAACGGCAACTTTATCGCCGTAACTTACAGATAAGTTTTTTATTTCTAAAATATTTTCGTTTTCAGACATGAATTCATTATATCAGAGAGAAAAACGCTCCACCATCATATTCTGTGCTATAATAATGGCATGAAAAAGGAATTATTGGCTATAACCTTTAGAAATACTGTATTAGCTGCGATTTATATTTTCATAGTTTCTCAAATTATGCAAAACGGAGATAAATTTTTTGGCAAAACCGATAATATGTTTACCCCATTTGTCGTTTTGTTACTGTTCTGCCTCTCCGCTGCCGTCGTTGGTGGATTGGTATTCGGAAAATCTCTGTTTCTATTTCTTGAAAACAAAAAGGATGAAAGCGTAAGATCCGCAATCTACAGTATTGGTTGGCTTGGTGTCTATACTGTTCTCGGACTACTTACATTATTCATTGTGAAGTAAGTCAAGAAGTCACCTAAAAGTTCGCCGTCGCAACAAAGTAAGCGGTACCGGCATATTTGAGGGCCGTTTGTGTACTAGGAACAGCTACTTTATTGGTAACTGTGAATTGTTCATTTGTTATCGCGCCAGTTTGTCCAGTAACCGCACTCGTATTGTCTGCAACCACACTCCATGGCATTCCTGTTTTATATCTGGCATATTTGTTTCCAGAAAATCCTGTACTACCAAGAATGATATTGACACCTCGCCCATAGAAATCTAAGATTAATGTAGATGAAATTCACAGAAGACGACATTACGGAAATAGGGTTAGCAGTTGTAGGGATTATCATTCTTGCAATTGTCCTTTTCTATTCCACTACATTTGTCCATAAAACTGAAAGCACTACTGCGACGAAGTCCAGTTCAACTTGCACTCAGCAGATCGCGGCTAGCAATACTTGTACAACAAACAAAAACAGTGCACTCTTCGTCGGCTGTAATGGCTTTTTCTAAAATATAGAAACTTTATACTTTTTTTGATATCATTAACACATGAAAAAGGTGATTTTTGCTCATTTTTTACCAGTTTTGCTACTCATTTTTTTAGGTATTTCTATCTTTACGCCAATCTATGGTGATATCGGACATAGAATACTTGGCAACACAACTTCATATAACACACAGGATGGTTTCCAGAACATCTGGAATTTCTGGTGGGCAAAGAAGAATTGCCTCGGTTTCTGCGGGAATATGTGGCATACAGATTATCAATTCTACCCCGTCGGCACTAGCCTACAGTTTGAGACATGGGCTTATCCAAGTCTATACCTCTTCACTCCTCTGACTTTTTTTGGCTTAGAACCTGCTGCAGCCTTTAACATTGCTATGATTTTCGCAGTTGTCACTTCACTCTTGGCTGCGTACGCCCTTGTCTATCATCTAACAAAGAAACGGACAGCCGCTTTCATAAGTGCCGTGATATACGGACTTTCGCCCTTTCTTATCGGCCATGTGCTTGATGGACAATTAAATCTCGCAAACATACAGTTTTTCCCACTTTTCCTATTATTTTTATTCAAAGCGAAAGAAGAAAAAGGCTATCTCTTTCAAATACTTGCCGGGGCCACATTGCTAATACTCGGGTTAAACGACTATGTTTTTCTAATACTCGCCTTCATGATATGGCTTATATATTTCATTTACTCTTATTTTACTGAAAAAAACAACTTCAAGGTCTTCGCTCGAAAAAATCTCAATATTTTCTTAATTTTTCTAATCCCCTTCCTTGCACTCAACTTCGTTAATTTTCGCGATTTTGGAAAATTTGAATTAAACGGCCCCACAAAATGGGATGCCAATTACTCGGCGGCTAATTTACAATCATTTATCATACCTCCAAGTTATACAGCTATAGGAAAGACTTTTTTTGAAAATAGCTATGAAAAAATTGTAGGTATTTTCTCAGACAAAACAGTGTACATTGGTTTAATACCTACGATTCTGGCGGCACTTGGTGCTTTTTATTTAAGAAAGAGAAAGGAACTATGGCTATGGCTGACACTAGGTTTCAGCGCATTCCTGCTCGCCCTAGGGCCAACGTTTCATATTGGGAATAAAACATTTGACATCTGGCTTCCCTTCAAATTAGTGCAGCTGATACCCGTATTAAACATAATCAGAGCACCAAGCCGATTCACAGTGATTATTTTTCTAGTCATTGCAGTTCTTGCTGGATACGGGATTTCGTTTCTCGAAGAGAAGACTATAAATAAGAGGATATTGACGATTATTTTTATGACAATTTGTGCCGTTTTGTTATTTGAGATATATCCCTTTAACCTTCCGGAAACTGATTTATCAATGCCACTTGGTTACCGAGAGATAATGAAAGATACTTCAAATTTTGCGATTCTCGAATCGCCAACTTTATGGATGACTGGACTAAGGAACGTTTCAAATTATTACCCAGTCGAGACTCTTTATTACCAAACCATCCATGGCAAAAAAACTTCCAGCGGATATGTCACCAGAGGAGACAAGGACTTGCTCGATGCATATGCCGAGGAACCTCTAGTCAAATTCTTGGCAAATCAAAGTAAAAGTGCGACTTTGCCACCTTCTCTCGAGACAACTCTCAGTCGATATGTCGACATATATACAAAAAACCTCCTGGTTGATAATCCATATAAATATCTGGTAATGCTAAAGGCACCAATTTGGAAAAATTTAAATGACATAACCCAAAAAACGCTAGACGGTCACTTAGTAAAGTTTTATGAGGATGACGAAGTTGAAATTTTCACTTTCAAATAATAATATTGTTGTGTTTGTCTCAGCTTTGGTAGTACTCGGACTGATTACTTGCGGGGTTTTGATTTATCCTAGATTAAAGCTAAATCCTGCATCAAAGACATCACCAAATGTAATTTTGATTAGTGTGGATACCTTAAGCGCAGAACATCTCGGAATCTATGGTTACGATCGAAATACTACACCAAACATCGACGCTCTGGCCAAACAAGGCGTACTATTCGAGAATGCCTTCACACCGGTGCCTTGCACAGCCCCGAGTTATGCATCACTAATGACGGGCCTGTACCCGACAACTCATGGTTCATTCACTTCTCCTCTTTCGACTAAATTCACCACCCTTGCAAGCAGTTTCAAAAATGTTGGTTATAATACTGCGGGAATTGTCAGCACCGGAATGCTAAATAACGATATTGGTGATCTCGGCCGCGGTTTTAACTATTACGACGGCGTTGATCAGACAGATGATCGAACCAACCCAAACAATACTTATGGATTGGATGGGGATATTTATGCTTTTCAGAGAGGAAGCCGAACAACAGAAGAGGCATCAAGTTGGCTTAACAAAAATAGTCAGAACAAATTCTTCCTTTTTGTTCAGTACGTGGACCCTCATTCACCTTATGGTGAAGCTGCTCCATTTAAGGATGAATATGTCACTGGTGACAAAAATAACCCGCTCTCTGATGGAGATTTACAAGCTAGTACAATTAGATCTGGTAAAGCAAGCCCAGCGGACACGGATTATTTGCGTGCTAAATACGATGAAAATGTCAATTATGCGGACTACTATATCGGCAAATTACTTGACCAGGTTAAAGCTCAAGGACTAGACAAGAATACTATCATTATTCTCACTGCTGACCACGGTGAGAGCTTTTCGAACGACACTCTCGGACATTGTAATCAGCTCTTTGATTCTACTATTAAAATTCCTCTTATATATTATGATCCAACTATTACTAAGGCTGAAACAGTCAACACTGATGTATCATTGGTCGATGTCTACCCCACTTTGGCCAAGAGAATCGGATTTAAGTCCTTAAATTACGGTTTTGACGGTCTAGACCTGAGTTCAGCCATTAATGGCGAGGCATTAGCCAGAAAAAGTATTTATACTATTACTAATCCATCAAGCAGTGCTGCGATGGCAGCCAAATTCGATAATGGTGCTGACGACAACTCTCCTGGTACTTATGTTGGACAACTTTTCGGCCAAGTTACTAATGAATTTAGGGTTATTAACAATCAAAATAGTGGTAATTCTATGGCCTATAATGTTAAAATAGACCCAGGTGAGATTAACAATATTTTCACTACCATAGGTAATGAGTTAAAGAATGAACTCCAGGAATGGATGGCAAAAAATCCTCTACCGGCAGAACAAATTAAATTAAACGGCGAACGTTATAATAAATACAAAGCTGAGGGGCAACTATGAAAAAGAAAAACATAATAATCACATCCGTAATACTTCTGTTCGCTGCTGTCTTAACAGCGGCTGCGGTTTATCTTGCAAAAGACCTTAGGGAAGAAAAACAGGTCGAAGCTGATAATGCCAGAACGAAAGCCTTACAGGGACTAGGGTATTTGAAGTGAGTTCCGAAAAACGCATCTCCGTGAAATCGGTGCGTTTGGCCCTGGCAACTTTATTATCGGAAGCAGCTACGTCTTTAAATAATAAGGTCTCTATCGACTGGCCAGAGAATAAAACCACTAAAAAGGTGGTGGTTTTGGGTTTTGATGGAACTGAACATACCCTTCTAGAAAACTGGGTCAAGGAAGGTAAACTGCCCAATATTGCCAAACTGATGACAAGTGGTTCATATTCAACTTTGAATACAACCACTCCGTCACAGTCACCGACAGCCTGGAGCTCGTTTGCAACTGGTACCAACCCCGGTAAACACAATGTGATGGATTTTATCATTCGTGACCCGGGGACCTATACTCCAACCATAGGAATTATAGAAGTAGACTCAGGCAGTATCGGAAAACCTGTGATTAAACCCATCCAAAGGGGTAAAACCTTTTGGGAGATATTATCCGAAAAAGGTATCAAGTCAAAAATTATTAAAGTTCCAATCACTTTTCCTACAAGACCAATGAATGGTAAACTTCTGTCTGGACTCGGAACCCCAGACGCTAGCGGGTCTATAGGTACATTTAGTTACTATACGACTGCAAAAACTACCTACATTGATAACGACATGGCCTATTATCTATATAATCTAGAAAATAAGAACATTTTGGACACAAAGATTCAGGGACCAAAGACATTTTCACAAAAATTAACTATAAAAAGGTATGATAACTCTGTCGATTTAACGGTTGGTAACAAAACCATAAACCTAAAAGTTGGTGAATGGTCAGATTATATAGAGATAACCTTCAATATTATAGGTCCACTTTATCGAGAAAGTGGAATCGCCAAATTTTACCTCGAAGAATCGGAACCTGATCTCAAACTATACCTGTCGCCAGTTAGTTTCGACCCAGCAAAACCTTTCTATAATATTTCATATCCGGTAGATTTCGCTAAATCGTTGGCTAATGAAAATGGAAACTTCAAATCCGTAGGCTTTAGTGCTGATGTTTGGGCCCTTAAAGAAGAACGAATCTCGGACGAGGTGTTCCTTCAGGATCTCCACAATACTTTTGATGAAGAAATTAAAATTATGAAGAGTGAAATGAAAAAGAATGATTGGAATGTTTACGTCCAAGTTTTTCAAGCCACCGATCTCGTTCAACATATGTTTTGGAGATATCTTGATTCAAACAACATTAGACATAAGGCAAATTCAAAATACCAAGACGCCATACTTACTGTCTATGAAAAAATGGATAAGGTAATCGGAGAGGCCCAAAAGATAATGTCACCAGATACCACATTTATTATAATGAGTGATCATGGTTTCGGACCATACAACAAAAGTGTTGATTTAAACGCCTGGCTGGTTGACAACGGTTATATGACACTTAAAGACTCTTCAAAACGTGGTGACTGGATCACAGACCTTCGCAGCACTGATTTATGGAGCAATGTCGACTGGTCCAAAACCAAGGCATATGCGATTGGCATGGGAAGTCTCTACATCAATCTGAAAGACCGCGAAGGTAAAGGAATCGTTATCACATCAGAATACCAAAAACTCAGAGACGAGATCAAAAATAAATTATCGAAATTGAAAGATGGAAATGTGATAGTTACTTCCAGTATTGATAAATCTGAAGAAGTAATGCACGGAGAATATGTTTGTAATGCTCCGGACTTATTAATTGGTTTTACTAAAGGTTATAGAATTAGTTGGCAAACAACTTTTGGAGCCGTTCCAAAGCAAGTGATATTCGTAAATGATAACAATTTTAGTGGCGACCATATTTCTATCGCCCCCAAATTGGTTCCGGGTATTTTTATATCAAATAACAAGTTCAAGAATGAAGAAAAAAGCATCATGGATATTGCTCCAACCGTACTCAACTATTTTGATATAGAAACTCCATCCGAAATGGATGGCAAAATAATATTGTAATTAAAGCCCGGCAGCCTTACGTAACTGTGCTACTACCAAATCTCGAGTGACCGACATGACCTTTTTTTCGTAATCAATCCCAAATTGCTTCACAAAATCATCATAGTCAACTAGGGCTGAACTTATGTGAGTATCGCTTACTAAATATTCAAGCCTGCTCGTGCTTTGCCAGACACTGGGTGAAAATCCACCGAGAGTAATACCGTATGCATTTCTCATGAAATACACATAATCAAGTTCAGTCTGGCCTTTCGGGTTTAACTCGCTCATTAGAGCGTGCGTACCTGTCCTGAATGCCAGAAAACCAAGAAGTTTGTCGTATCCGGCTAATTTACAATTGATAAAATTAAAACGATACAAGACTTCTCCCTTTATGGTGTCCAATGTCTTCTTGTCTGAAGCATTCGGATTATGATTTTCCAAAAGGATAATCTGGTTGTATATAGAAGCATAACTTTTTGCTAATTTAGAGAGAGTAGTATCACTTGGATATTTTTCTGAAGCAAAGATGCTCTCTAGATTACTAGCAACCATCAAGGAACTTGTGATTTCTGTGGGCCAACTTCTGGTGTCCTGACCGCTGAACAAGGGCTTCTGACCATAAAGTGAATAATAGGCACTTAAGGTGGCAAGATTCGGCTGATATTCCATATCGTTGCAGGTATAGCCAGCATCGATGGAAGCTATATCCCATCCGACTCCATCAGCTGCGTACTGATCAAAGAGTTTTTCACCAAATTGGTCTACGCTCAATTTTTCAAAGTAAATGTTTCCGGCAAGTTGTGGCGACATGGTCTTCCCGTCACTAGACCTAAGCGCGTAGAGCAGCAGTGTATTAGCTGAAGAAGACGTCTCTCTCCAACACCGGGTGGCAACTTCATATGGGCCGTCCGCCTTTACGGGCTGACCAGTCATGATATCATGTCCTGGAAATACCTCGGCAGGAGCAATGGTTGGCACGTCAGAATAATCATTGAATATCTTCAAATTTTCGCGTTTACAAAATATGGTCGAATAATTGAGACAAGCGGATCTAGCCGCTATTTGCCCCTTTAGGTTTGAAGCATTTGCTATAGTTTTATCCAAATCAGAGAGAATGGTCGTTTGCGACGTGATTCCACCGGATTGAACGAAAAGATCAGCGGGTAACTTCGTGTTCGCCAGCTTATTCCTGAGAAAAATAGCGAATGTTTGGTAAGAGTTGGCAGCTGATTTCTCGGCAGCTAGTAGTTCGTTTGCATTCTGAAGAGTTTTGTCCTGCTCGAATTTTAGTTCCGCTGTATTCACAGTGATTATTTTTTTAAGGTAATCTATTGGATAGATGTCATCCTTAATCCCTAATATGTTTTTTAGCTTCGCTTGATTATTACTCAAGTCAATAATTGAGCTATTCAGGGCTCCCGCATCCAGTCCAGGGCCACCCAAAAGAGGACTTTCATTATTAATTTCAGCGAAAATCGCTAGACGTAAAACCGCATCATTTTCTCTCGCTAATACGAGAGAGCTCTCAGGTTTCAGAGTTCTTTTCGTATTTCCAATGGTAAGTTCACCTGCCGATAAAGTATAGCTTGGACCACTTGACGATAGATAAAGGTTATCAAAACTAATGTCCTTCCATATCAGGTTCTTGCTGATAAAAGGATAATAAATTGAACAGACATAAAGACCGGCGAGACTGAAGACTGTTGCTAGAAAAACTAATAGAATAACAATTCTTGTTTTAGCGGGAAAAAATGATCTGATCCTATCTAACATAACCATAATATTAGCACATTGACTGCTCTCTCTCCAGTTGTAGTGTTCAATCTCATTTCCAGAAGCCCTAAAAAATGATAAAATGCGTATTATGGACGAAGAGGAATTTCAAAAAATACTACCCCACTTGCGCAAAGCTCTAACTTTCGCATTAGAAAATCCAATCTCTGATTTTTACCGTACTAAGTATGCTGGTTTAGATATACAACCGAAAAATATCAAAACCTACGCAGATTTTTGTAAGATTCCGATGCTTACAAAAGATGAAATTTTGGCGCTCCCATTGTCAAAACGTTTTTTTGTTCCAGTTCATGAAGCAATTCGATATTCAATCTCAAGTGGAACAGCCTCTCATAACAAGCCCCTAATTATTCCACATATACCAAAAGTTATAGTGAACGGTGCTTTAGGCGGTCATACGGTTAACGAAGGTGAGCTTCACAAATTGGGTATAAATAAATTATTTGGTTTGATGCCAGCTCAGTCCATCCTGATGACAGTTATAGCTGAAAATAATCGTACTATACCGATGATTATCCCCGATATTTCAAAGCTCGATATGGCATCAACACTAGCTAAAGAACTAGAAATAGAAGCCATTATCAGCTCCCCTACAATCCTTTATAACTTTACTGAAAGGCTGAAAAAGACCAATTTCGATCTATCAAAAATAAAATGGATTTCTATCAGTAGCGAATTCTGTACAACTCAGAAGTTTGAATACTTTAAAAAAGCCTATCCAAAAGCGATGTTCAAGGGCAGTTTTGGCAACTCCGAGTGTGGCGCGGCCCTAGGGTTCCGTTGTGAACATCTCAGGGAACATCCGCCACAACTGTACCATCCCACAGATATGCATCTTCTTGAAATCATATCCGAAAAAGGTGATAAGAATGAAGAGGGATTTGGCGAGATGGTGTTTACTCACCTCACCAGGGTTGCCTTTCCTCTCATACGTTATCAAACAAATGATTTCGCCACTAAAAAGCCCTACAACTGTGAATGCGGGCTAAAATATGTGATAGACACTAGTGGTAAAAGTGAGTTCGACATCCTCAAGACATCAGGGGTTGTCTTTCACACCCAAGCAATCGCTGATGCGGTTGAAAGCGTTTCTCAATATGTCGAGTCGGAGTTTCAACTGCATGTCTATGAAGAAACTATTAATGGAAAAATTCTAACCAGACTAACTCTACTACTCATCCCCAAAAAAAATAATCTGGATGCCAGTGAAATTGCAAGTTACATTGAGAAACAGTTCCAGGTTTCCGTTGATAAAATGCTTGATGATCTCGTCAAGAAGGGTTTATTCTTGCCCCTAAAAGTCAAGTTCGTAGCAGAAATAAACGGCGGAGTGAAATCCAGACATATTATTTCTCATCTCCATAACAAATAAAAAAACGGCCCGCCGGGCCGTTTTTTTACAAACTTCCTATTTGAAGCTTTGTGCAATAAATTGTTGAATGTCTCGATTTGGACTTGTCGGTTTGTTCACCGTTTTAACGCTCTGAATAATGTCTTTTAACATGCTTTCATCGGCTGTAAATTTCACACCACCTGTTGAATCAATAATTGTATCGTATGCAGCTTCAGCATCTTCTTTTGTGTAGCCATATTTACTGACTATAAAATTAATCATTTCTGCATGATGGAATGGACTCGAGAAATAGTCAATTGACTCCTTTATAGAAGCAACATATTTTTTGAGATCACCGGATTTTTGATTAATAGTTTTCGAAGTTGAAACGATTCCCATAGGAATATCTACATTATTGTAAGCTTTATCAAGGCTAATTGTATAGAGATTGCCCTTCGACTGAATGGATTTGTATGCATCATAGTTGCTGATAAAGGCCAGATCAACTGTTCCTTTGTTGAGAAGAGTTACAGTACCCTGCGCGTCTGCAGAAACCACATAATTAACAGAGGCCGTATTTAATCCCAAATTCTTGGAGACAACGGAGAACATGTTTTGCAAAGTACCACCGGGACGGTCTATGGCTATATTCTTCACTTGGCTAAGTTTGTCCTCAGGATATCGGCTTACAATTTTCATAGAAGCTGGATATCTTTCCGTAATGGCCAGCAGTTGCAAATCCTGATTGGTATAAAAACCGGCAAGTGATGCTGCGAGTGCGCTCTGAGAGATGTCAACCTGACCAGACAGAACAAAAGTACTAATATTCTTGAGTCCCGTTTTTCTATCAATGATAAGACCATTCTGTTTGAAATAGCCCTTTGCATCAGCCAAGTCAATACTAACAAGGTTAGTAATCTCGTCTTCTTGGTAGGCTACCTTCAAAGTATCAAATTTTGAAGGTAACTTGGGGTGAGCCTGTTGGTAGGCGTAATAGCTAAAAAAACCGACAAAAGCTACGACTATCAGACTAGCTAAAATTAGAGATACGTTTTTCTTCATACAAATTCCTTTCTATCAACCAAATCATGCTAAATATTATACAATTTAATAACAAAATTAACAAGACTATGGCCATTAATTTGTCAGTATGAAGCCCGGAACCATAGAAAGATATCAAATAACCAATACCTTTGTTCAAACCATAGAGTTCCGCGATTATAAGCGCGATAATCGCTCTGCCTACACCTGATTTGATACCTGCAAATAGGTAAGGCAAAGTACTACCCAGTAGTACTTCCTTGAATACAAAAAAACCCTTTGCATTGAACGATTTCGCCATCCCCAGAAGTAGAGGGTCTGTATTCGCGACACCCTCAGCCACATTTATCATAATCGGAGCCGCACACGTGACAACAATTGCTATAATCACCGTCTGGAGACTTATACCAAAAGCAATAATGAAAAGCGGGAAAAATACCATTACCGGTACAGTATTAATGGCGAAGAAAAATGGTTTGAAAATTTGTCTCACCGTAGAGTTTATGCCTATCAAAAAACCAAAAACCGTACCAACCGCAATTGAGATTGCAAGACCAATAAATAGCTCTTCAATACTCGGCAGAAAATATGTATTTACAAAGTCTGGTGTCCACATATGAGTGAATTCAAAGAAAATTTTACTAGGGGTACCGATATAATCAACAGGTAATATTCCAAGTCGACTGCCAACTTCCCATAAAAAAATGAAGATAATAACCGATAACACACTGAGGCCATATTTCTTTAAAAATGTTTTAATAGTCATCTAGCCCTCAAGTTCCACAATATGATCAAAATGCTCTGAGCCATTATTTATCTTATTCTTGTTCTTTATATCGCCAGTAAAACTAGCACCTAAGGTAATAATCCTATCAGCCAGAAGTCTAGCTTCGCTGACTTCATGGGTCACAAAAATCGTTGTCAGATTCCTGATTTTAATGTTTTTCTTAAACTCTGTGATTATATTTTTTTTTGTGTCGGGATCAAGCGCCGAAAACGGTTCATCCATAAGCAGCAGATCGGGATTCACAAGAAGTGCCCTGGCAAAGTTAACTCGTTGTTTCATACCGATAGATATCTGGGATGGATAATAACCCTCAAATTTATCTAAACCAACTTCTTTTAGAATCTTCCTACCGCTTTTTACTGTAATTTCGGGGTCAGCGCCTTTAGCATCAAGACCAAATGTGACATTCTTTAGTACCGTCCGCCAAGGCAGTAACCTAGGCTCTTGGAAAACTGTCGCTATTTTATCGGTTTTAATCTCGATTGTACCCTCAGTTATAACCTCATTTGGTCCCAAAAGACCAGCAATAGTGTTCAGCAATGTAGTTTTACCAAAGCCACTGGCACCGAGTATTGCGACCACTTCACCTTTTGCCACGTTAAAACAGATGCCGTCTAGCACCTTCTGGTTAGTCGCTTTATACTTTAATGACAGATTTTCTATTCTCAACATCAGTACTAGCAATTGTAGCATTTCATGAATATAATGTACATGGAGGGACTATGGAAAAATCCGAAATTCGTAAAGATTATTTTCTAGATAAATATGTAATAATAGCGCCAAAGAGAGCAAAACGTCCGCAAAGGATTGAAAAGATACCGGAAACGGATGCTGCTTGTCCTTTTTGTCCCGAAAAACTTGATTCGGCTCATACTTTTACCTATCGTGACAACAATGAGAATGGTGAATGGGAAATAGCTTCAATAAAAAATGATTTTCCAGCAGTTTCTGAGGATAACCCGAGGGCCTATGGTGCACAAGAAGTCATAATAGAGACTAGAAGACATGGCATGGACATCAATGAATTTTCAACGGATCATATCGTTCGTGTTCTAAATGCTTATATTGATCGTTATGAGGCACTTAGAAACCTCGATAAGATAAAACATGTCGTACTCTTCAAAAACGAGGGCGGTAAAGCCGGTGCTTCAATTGGACATACCCATTCACAAATTATTGCGCTGCCCATACTGCCGCCAAAAGTTGAGGCCGAAGCGGAGGCATATAACAGATATCGACTTGAAAACGCCAGCTGCCCTTATTGCGACATCATTAAACAAGAATCTGGGAAAAGTCGGGTGATTTGGGAAGATGAAAACCTCTTCGTACTAGCTCCTTATGCCAGCGATTCACCTTATGGGGCTTGGTTTCTGCCAAAGAGGCATATCCGCAAGATTAGCGAACTTAATTACGAAGAAAAAGAATCAATCGCTAAGGCTCTCAAGCTTACGCTAGGGATTCTAGATGAACTTGGTATTTCATATAATTACTTCGTTGAGAACGAAATCAGCTGCGAAGACTATCACTTGAATATTAAACTGGCCCCGAGGCCAAATGTGTGGGCTGGACTTGAGCTTGGTACCGGCGTCATTATCAACTCCATACCACCAGAGATGGCTGCCAAAGTCTATCGTGGTGAGATCAAAATAAAATAGTAATACTGATTATTCGTAGCGCATAGCATCTAGGGCATTGATTCTAGCGGCTCTGTTTGATGGGTAAAAACCGGTAAAGAAGCTAATTACAACTGCAACAAGAATTATAAGACCGGCAAGATAAAGCGGTGTATAAAATAACTGGACAGCAACATTCCCGGTGGCTTTGGCAAGTCCCGCAATTGCGAGATTAAGAGCAGCGCCCAGTGACATACCGACCAAAACTCCGACTAGACTGCCGAGAGCGCCAATTAATATTGATTCCGAGATAAATAGCATATATATGTCTCTCCTCGTTGTTCCTAGAGCTTTCATAAATCCAACTTCTCTAGTCTTCTCAAGTAGTGAAATCGTTAGCGTATTAAACATGCCGAGACAGGCTACGATGATGGCGATAGCGCCGAATGATATCAGAATAATCTGAAAGATGCTGAAAAATTGGTTAATTTGATCGACTGTATCCTTGATGGAAGTCGTTTTGAAACCCAGATTCTCAATCTGTAATTTAGCAGCACTCAGGTTCTCTTTTGATGAGACCTTTACCTTTGCTCCGCTATAATTCACTACACCTGCATTCTTCAGAAGTCCGAGTGGAAAATAGATGTACGCCGCACTTGTATCATCAATAATACCGACTACTTTTAGTTTTAGATCAACCTGTTTTGTTTTCTCACCTTCGGCAAGCAAATCGCTTTTCACATTAGCAACTATATCAATTGTATTTCCCACTATACCCGTGGCACCGAGCTGAGAAACAGCAGCAGAATTAATAATAGCCTCTTGAGCTGTATCACTAGTATATTTCTTACCGCTAGAAAGTTTAGGAGCCTCAAGTTTGAGATAATCGACGTTTTTCCCATAGGCTACGCCATCAATTTCTGATGACTTATACTTCAGTTTAGAGGCAACACTAATCATAGGTTGAACATCGGTTACATTAGCAATCTTTGAAAACTTTTTCAATGTTTCGTCATTAATGTTTATCAGTTTTGTATTGCCGGAAACGACATCGAGTATCTGCAGGGCCTCCAGGTTTGATATTTGGTTCGTCGACACTCGTTGAAGCCCAAGACCCAAAGAGATAAGGAAAACAACAAAACCGACAGAAATCGCAACGCCACCCGCCGTTAGAAACGTCCTCATCTTATGACCACGTAAGTTCTTGAACGCAAGCTTAAGTATATATGAAAATCTCATGACTTTAACTCCAGTGCCATTTCAAGAAGGTCTTTTGTCCCTTCAGTATCACCCACTTCAACTTTGCGCTTATCAGTCACTTTCTCTATCATGCCATCCTTCATATAAACAACTTTGGTCGCATACTTTTCATTATCCGGGTTATGAGACACCATAATGATTGTTCTTTTGGACTCGTCATTCAGATACTTAAAAATGTACATCACATCTGCGGCCGATACAGAATCAAGATTACCGGTCGGCTCATCGGCGATTAGAATCCAAGGACTACTTACTAGAGCTCTACACATATTCACCTTCTGCTGTTGACCACCAGAGAGCTCTGTTGGAATATAATTTTCATATGCTTTGAAGCCGAACATATCGAGAATATTGTCAGCTCGTTTGCGGGCTCTCTTACTCTTCATACCAGCTATTTGCAGTGGAAACTCAACATTCTCCACAACATTCAGGGATTTGAGCCAGTTTGATTGCTGATATACGATGCCAAACTTATCGTGTCTCAGCTTTGCCCTCTCATCATCGTTCTTTTCGTACATATCAAGACCACGTAAAAGAACTGTGCCAGAGGTCGGTTTTTCAAGGCCAGTAATAGTGTTTAATAGAGTACTTTTACCACAACCTGACTGGCCGAAGATGATTACAAATTCACCAAAGTAAATATCAAGGTTTATATCCTTGAGTACTGGTACGCTCGTTTTACCAACTTCAAAGTTCTTGTTTACTCCCTTTATCGAGATAACAGGTACCTTTTCCTTTGTTTTCTTTGTATTTCCTACTAATTCTTCGACCAATTTATGCCTTTCTCACCATTATTTGCTAGTGAATGAACCAAAGAGCCATCCTAAACTATTCTGTAATGAATTTACGATTATGTCCAGAATAGATGAAGATGCTTGTTCCGTGAGTATTGTATCGTCATCAGAATAACCAGCATTTTTGGAAGCATCCCTCGAAACTACTCTAAAGTGATATGACGTTGATGGTTTAAGCCCAGAGAGAACAACCACATGAGAAGTCGTTAGACCAGCGTCTTCCTGAGTCTTGAATTGATATGACGTACCAAAAGTACCGAAATCATATTCCACTTGCGAGGTGCCTGCTTCATCAGACTCCCAGGAGATGATAGCCTGCGTCTTTGCATCACTACCATAACCAACAACTGAGGTTTCTGTAGTCACGTTGCTTATTACTGGGGGTCTAGTATCGAATTCAGTCTTAACCGAGTGACTGTTTCCGGTAGGTTCTGTACCGTATTGGTCACGACCTAAAACCGAGAATATATAATTCGTATTATCCTTGAGGTTAGAAATAGTCATACTATGCTTAGTCACAAGTGTAGATTCTGCCACTTCCTTCGTGCCGCCACCAACCTCGGTATAGTTCACAACCGAAGAGATAGGTACATTAGAATCCCAGGTAACACGTACAGTCGAAGTTGGCATTTCCGGTAGTTGATCAACTGTAATGTTAGAAAGGACTGGGAACTCAAGGGTTGAGAATGAATAATCATCACTGGTTACAGAATTACCGTCAACGTCCACACTGACAATCTTAAAGTGATAATTTGAAGAATTTTGAAGGTTATCAAGTTTAATAACATGAACAGTTAGGGCTGAAGATGATTGGTCCGAAGCAACTGATCCATAGTTATAGTCCTTGCCGTACGAAACCTGTGAAGAAGCAATCGTTGAAGATGTCCAACTGATGATAGCTGAGTCTAGACGGATATCACTAACGGTAACTTCAGAAATACTTGGAGCATCCAAAGTCGTGAATGTTTGATCAGTGCTATGGCCTATATTGCCATCAACATCTCGCCAGATAGCACTGTAATGATAGACTGTCCCTGGCGTTAGGCCAGTTATTTGAACATAATGAGCGCCTGTTGAGTCTAGCTGACCTTGAGTTAAGCCATATTTATCAGTAAGGCCAATTTGAACAAATGAATCACAGTCACGATCCGTGCTCCAGGTTACCTTAACCTTGGTAGCCTGAACATTTGATGTAACATTCCCAATTAGATTTGGAGCGGATGTATATTTGCCGGTCGGTTTCATAGATACGACAGATGAAGCTGCAGATTTATTACCGATGCTATCCTTTGCATAGACACGATAAGAATAGGTTACAGTGTTGAGTAGATCTGTATCAACTACCGCCTTGACCGATGTTGTCTGCATTTCTTGCCAGTTTTCGCCATCTGTGCTGCGTTCAACGATATAACCGTTGAAATCAGGTGTGACATCAGCCGGCTGATCCCAATTCACAGTTACCTGCCAACGTTGAGTGTCACGATTTGACGAATCAGTTATAAGAACATTTGTTGGGATACCAGGTGCGGCCGTGTTACAGCTAAATTCAACCGAGACGGCACCTTGCCAGCCAACTGTACCACGAGCTTTGGTGGCAACCCAGAATTGATTCAGACCCTTTGCAGTTGCAAAAGCCGAATATGGTGTCTGAATAGAAGAATCAGCATCAGTAGCAGCAATAAAGGTTGAATTCTGTGCATTCGGTTGACTATTAACAGAGATGTAATAACCTTGGATTTCAGTGGTTGGAGCTTTATCCCAGCTAAAGCTAAACTTATTAACGGTCTGATTTTGACTCTGATCGAGATGGACCTGTAGATTTGTCGGGGCAGGAATGTTGCCTGCATAATAATAAAGTGCTTCAGTAGTCGCAGAAACATTTCCCGCGTGGTCCACTACTCTTACTTCTATCATGTTGTCATCTTCTTTGTAATGTTGAATGGCAGGAGTAACTATTCTGCCCGTAATTGGATCAGGGACTATACCAAGATCGGTCCATGCATCAGTACCGTTCGCTCTACGATATTGGTATTTTGCAAGACCAGACATAGCATTATCTGTAACTGGGTCCCACTCGAAAGTATAACTATCTAATGAGGAATAACCGGTTGGATTCACTCTAATAAGTGAAATGGCCGCTGGAGCATCACCGTCATATTTATAGACAAACTCGTTCTGTGATTCCGTATAATTTGCGTCAGCGTTGTAAAGTGCATTATCTTGAGCCCTAACCTTGAGATAATAAGTAGTTCCCGAGGTAAGATGCGATAGAACTACATATGAATTATGATCTGTTGGCTCAAAGAAGTTATTGTTATCATTATCGACATATGCGAGATTACTGCTGTCAGTAGCCATCATTGGTTCAGCATTTTGATCTGTCCCAAAGTAGACCCAATATCCCTTCACTCCGGAGGCGTTATCAGCAGCTCCGGTCCAAACGAATTTCGGATTGGCAGCATTCGCCCAGGCTGAAGAAGTAATATCTGGAGTTGATTGAGAAGGAATCGAGTAGGCTGAGACAGAAGTTGAATTCGTCGGTGGCGTTCTATCCAACACAGTTGTTGCTGTGAAGTCTATCGAAACATTTCCAGCTACGTCACCGAATTTGACATATACTGTCTTGTCACCATCATCGGTGTTAGCTACTCCACAATTTGGATTCGTTGTACCGGAAAGATCCCACGAAAGACTCTGATTTGTTGAGTAATCAAAGGCACAATATTCAAGAGGTGCGCCACTGTTTGATATATATATTTTACTTACCCCTGATGTTTCGTCAGTAGCAGACATGTTTAATATAACCGGGTTAAGAGTCGAATATTGACCGGATGCGATAGATACTTCCCCTTCTGGGGTAACAGAGTCAAGCTTGAATATCTGGCTCTTCAAGGTTTCTGTATTGCTTGCAGCATCAACTGCTCTGTAATACAGGGTGTGCGTGCCTTGACCGACACTTGAATTCATGTTAATTTCGCCGGAATATGTTGTCGGATTTACAAAACTCGCGTCATCCCATTTGTAATAAGTATTACCATTACCGCCTGAAGGTGCTGGATCGTTAACGTTTAAGGTGATGATTGGATTTGCAATATACCAGCCGCTTGGTTGTGGTACAACATCAGCTGTCGAAAGGGTCGTTGTCGGAGCCACCGAGTCAATAAAGATTGTTAGTGGTCCTGAAACAGCAGATTCCGTCCCTACTGTATTCAATGCCGTGGTTGTTAGTGTATGAGCGCCTTCGGCTAGATTACTGACGTAATCACCATCAGCAAAAGTAAACACACCTGCGTTGTTTGCCGTTGTGGTCGCAACAACATTACTACCTTCATAAAGTTTGATAGTACGATTCTTGAAGGAAATATCTGGTGTCGTTGAATTTGTGAGCTGAGGACGATTGTCATTTGTTGAAGTTGAAACAGGAATATCAAGTACAGGAGCATTAGCAAGAGTATATTTATAAATTGGTGAAGCGCTCACCCAAGGAGATTCATTGCCAGCATTATCACGAGATTTTACTCTATAGGTATAGGCAACGTTAGCGTTTAGATTCGTCTGATTCCAAGTGCCAGTAATCCAACCGGAATTCGCATCAGCAGTTACAAAAGTAGTCGAATTATCATCTCTTTCAATATAGTACCCAGCCGTTGGGACACCAGCCTGCGAATCAGTAGCGCCTGAGGCAATTATAGAAGCAGTATTATTGGTTACCGTCCCCCAATTTAAGACGGTCCCAGAAGGCGGAACGTTATCATATTGGAACGGTCCTACCATATAATCAGTCTTTGTGCCAACTACGGCAGGACTGTCACTATTGTAAGAAATTAAATGAAGATAATAGCTGCCAGCAGTGGACATTGTGAGGCCAACTGAACCAGGAAGAGTCCAGTCTGATTCCGAACCCGTCCATGTTACTTGAGCCGAACTCTGATTCCAAATGTATTTATATTTAGCAACACCAGTTGCCTGGTTAATGAAGGTTACAGTAGAATTATTCGTCCATTCTCCGGAAGCTGGACTAGTACTTGGGTCATTAGCCAGTGTATATCTAGCCGTTGTCGTAACATAGCTGGAGTTTTCAATGTTATCTGAATTGGTCGAGTAAATACGATATGTGTATGAAGTGTTCGCGGTGAGTCCAGTCTCATTCCAGCTTGCAGTAGCATTATCATATTTAATGGAGGCAAAGGCGTCTGAAGAGGAACGGACGTGATAGTGATAAGCCCCACCTATAGGCGCAACCCAGGAAAGATTCATTTGAGTATTAGAATTTGCCGTAGCTATCTGTCCCGTGGGAGCGTTAGGCCAAGTAGATTTTGTTGCCGTTGTGACATAGACTGTGTTCTCAACATTGTCCGCATTTACGGCATATATATGATAGGTATAGGCAGTATTTGCAGATAATGTGGTTTCGTTCCAAGAAGCTGTAGTGTTGTCGTATTTGATAGTCGCATAACCATCACTAGAAGAGCGGACGTGATAATGATTAGCGCCACCAGTTCCAGCAGCCCAAGTAACATTCATCTGACTTGTTGAAGCCGCCACAGCAGTTTGAGCCGTAGGAGCATTTGCCCAAGTGTTCTTTGCAGTTGTTGTCACATATCCCGTGTTTTCAATATTGTCAGCATTAACTGAGGAGATACGGTAAGTATAAGCGGAGTTTGGATTCAAACCAGTTTCACTCCATGTGAGAGAGGAACCTTCATATTTAATAGATACATAAGAGTCGCTCGAAGACCTAACACGATAATGATCACTACCACCAGCAGGCGCTGCCCAAGAAACATCAATTTGCACAGTAGAAGAAGCGCTTGCTGACTGTCCAGTTGGAGCATTCGGCCAAGTATACTTACCTGCAGTGGCTATGTAATTAGAATTCTCAACATTGTCAGCATTAACAGCATAAATTCTATAGGTATACTGGGTATTTGCAGACAGGCCAGCCTCATTCCAGGAAGTAACCGCTGAATTGTCATATTTGACCGTAGCATAATTATCACTAGAAGATCTAACATGATAATGATCTGTACCACCGACTGATGCGATCCAGGTGACATTCATCTGAGTGTTTGAGGCGGCAACAGCCGAACCGCCAGTAGGTGCATTTGGCCAGGTATATTTAGCAGCTGTAGTAACATAGTTTGTATTTTCAACATTACCAGCGCCTACAGAATAGATGTGATAAGTATAAGAAGTGTTTGCAGTGAGGCCAGTTTCATTAAATGAGGTCCCTGTGTTGTCATATTTCAAAGTAGCGTAGTTGTCACTAGATGATCTAACGTGGTAATGATCTGCACCACCTGCTGGAGCTGTCCAAAAGACATTCATTTGGGTAGTTGAAGCAGCAGAAGCAGATTGTCCGGTTGGCGCATCTACCCAAGTTGTTTCAGGAGCAGTCGCTACATAACTTGGATTTTCCAGAAGGTCCGCATTAACAGCGTAAATACGGTAGGTATAAGCAGTATTGCCAGTGAGACCTGTTTCACTAAAAGCGGCAGAGGTATTGTCATATTTAATTGTCGTGTAACCATCACTAGAGGATCTGACATGATATCTAGAGGCGCCACCAGCTGGAGCAGCCCAAGTGACATTAATCTGAGTGGTTGCAGAAGCTAAGGCCGTCTGCCCTGTTGGCGCATTAGTCATAGTGTACTTGAGGGCAGCTGTGGTGTAAGCAGTCTCGGTGCCATCACCATTTCTAGCTTTGATGTGGATTGAATATTGAGTGTTTGCGGCTAGCGAAGTTGAAGTCCAGGAATTAGTTTGAGTCCAGCCTGAGTTAGCCGTGGCTGTGGTATTTTCAAAGTAGAGGCCCGATGTGGCTGTCGTTAGATTAGAAAGAGAGCCTGAGGCGGTCATAGCGATAGAAGTTTGATTAATGGTACCAAAGGTCAGACCGGTTGGAACTTGGATTAGTGTATACCTAGCAGCAGAACTTGAGAATAGCGTCTCTACCCCATCCAGGTTTCTGGCTTTCACGGTGAAAGTATATTGGGTGTTAGCAGAGAGACCAGTGATATTCACTCCAGAAGCACTGCCCCAACCGGCAGCATTTAGCCAAACGGCGCTGGCACCCAGGGCAGCATTCCCTGCACTTGGAGTCTGAGCATATTGACCACCGGCTTCTTGAATGGCATAGACAGTAGTTGATGGGTTAGTAGCTTCGTTGACCTTCACGTTGAGCGAAGTGGTCGAGAGAGCAACATTAGTAACCGTTGGAGCATCAGGAATAGAAGCTAGAGTGTATTTGTAAACCGGCGAGGCTGATACCCAAGCCGATTCGTTGCCAAGGTTGTCTCTTGATTTAACATGATAAGCATATGGAGTATTGGGAGTAAGTCCTGTTTGACTCCAAGAACCTGTAATCCAACCTGAATTAGCATCGGCAGTAACAAAAGTAGTAGCGTTGTCATCTCTCTCTATATAGTAGGCGGCAGAAGGGACACCAGACTGGGTATCAGTAGCACCGGCTCCAACGATCTGGATACCAGATTGGGCAATCGTACCCCAAGTCAGAGTAGTTCCAGTAGGGCCGGCGTTGTCAAATTGGAATGGACCAACCTTGTAGTTGGTTGTGGAACCAGCAACAGCTGGTGTATCTGAGTTATATGAACGTAGGTGAAGATACCAATTCCCCGTAGCGGACATAGTCAGATTAAGATTTCCAGAGAGGGTCCAATCTGTTTCTGTACCGGTCCATGAGGTATCCGCTGAACTCTGGTCCCAGACATATTTATACTTGGCAACGCTAGTAGCTTGGTTGGTGAAACTAACGGCAGAGTTATTTGTCCAAGCAGCCGAAGAAGGCAAAACACTTGGATCATTTGAAAGTGTGTATCTGGTAACCATGATGTAGTTGGAGTTCTCAATGTTATCCGTATTTGTAGAGTAGATATGATATGTATATGAAGTATTAGCAGTTAAACCTGTTTCATTCCAACTAGTGGCTGCGTTGTCATATTTAACAGTAGCGTAAGCATCTGATGAAGAACGAACATGATAATGATAGGCGCCACCGGCTGGGGCAGTCCAGGAAACATTAATCTGAGTATTAGAACTAGCAGTAGCGACTGGAGCAGTCGGAGCTCCAACCCAAGTCGTCACAGGAGTAGTCGCAACATAGCCAGTATTCACTACATCGTCAGCATTTGCTGCATAGATTCTGTATGTATAAGCAGTGTTGCCAGTTAGACCAGTTTCATTAAACGCGGCTGTGGTGTTGTCATATTTAACTGTGGCATAAGCATCACTCGATGATCTGACCTGATAGCGGCTGGCTCCACCAGTAGTTGGAGCAGACCAAGTCACGTTCACCTGTGTGTCAGAAGCAGCGACAGCTGACTGAGCAGTTGGAGCATTCGGCCAAGTATACTTGGCAACTGTGGCATAAGTGGCGCTTTCGGTGCCATCACCATTCACACCATAGATACGGTATGTATATTGAGTATTAACAGTGAGACTGGTTTGTGAATAAGAAAGTCCAGTTGAACTATAAATGTTCGAAGCGTAAGCATCAAGTGAGGATTTCAGATGATAACTAGCGACCGTTCCGACCGCTGGTGCAGTCCAGGAAACATCAAGCTGACTGGTTGATGAAGCCGAGGCCGAAATGGAAGCCGGGACATTGGTGAGGGTGTACTTAGCAACTCCGGTAGTAGCAGCTCCTTCGACACCATCAGCATTCACGGATTTAACGGTATATGTATATTGGGTGTTTGCCGTCAGACTGGTATCGTTATAACTTGTCGTCGCAATATCTCCACCAACCTGAGTTACACCTCTATATAGATGGTAGACGCTGGCACCGCCGAGTGGAACCGTCCAGGAAATATTTAGTTGAGTAGATGAAGCAACCGTAACAGTCGGGTCAGTCGGAACATTCGGCCAAGTATATTTGGCTGCGGTGCTAACATAATTCGTGTTTTCGGTGTTATCAGCATTCACGGAATAGATACGATATGTATATTGAGTGTTTGCAGTCAGACTAGTTTCATTAAATGAAGTTGAAGTATTGTCGTATTTAACAGTAGCATAGGCATCAGATGAGGAACGAACATGATAGTGATATGCTCCGCCGGCTGGAGCTGTCCAGGAAACGTTCATTTGGGTAGCTGAAGCGGCTGCAGCCGTTTGAGCAGTTGGAGCGTTCGCTAGTGTATACCTAGCAGCAGAACTTGAGAATAGCGTCTCTACCCCATCCAGGTTTCTGGCTTTCACGGTGAAAGTATATTGGGTGTTAGCAGAGAGACCAGTGATATTCACTCCAGAAGCACTGCCCCAACCGGCAGCATTTAGCCAAACGGCGCTGGCACCCAGGGCAGCATTCCCTGCACTTGGAGTCTGAGCATATTGACCACCGGCTTCTTGAATGGCATAGACAGTAGTTGATGGGTTAGTAGCTTCGTTGACCTTCACGTTGAGCGAAGTGGTCGAGAGAGCAACATTAGTAACCGTTGGAGCATCAGGAATAGAAGCTAGAGTGTATTTGTAAACCGGCGAGGCTGATACCCAAGCCGATTCGTTGCCAAGGTTGTCTCTTGATTTAACATGATAAGCATATGGAGTATTGGGAGTAAGTCCTGTTTGACTCCAAGAACCTGTAATCCAACCTGAATTAGCATCGGCAGTAACAAAAGTAGTAGCGTTGTCATCTCTCTCTATATAGTAGGCGGCAGAAGGGACACCAGACTGGGTATCAGTAGCACCGGCTCCAACGATCTGGATACCAGATTGGGCAATCGTACCCCAAGTCAGAGTAGTTCCAGTAGGGCCGGCGTTGTCAAATTGGAATGGACCAACCTTGTAGTTGGTTGTGGAACCAGCAACAGCTGGTGTATCTGAGTTATATGAACGTAGGTGAAGATACCAATTCCCCGTAGCGGACATAGTCAGATTAAGATTTCCAGAGAGGGTCCAATCTGTTTCTGTACCGGTCCATGAGGTATCCGCTGAACTCTGGTCCCAGACATATTTATACTTGGCAACGCTAGTAGCTTGGTTGGTGAAACTAACGGCAGAGTTATTTGTCCAAGCAGCCGAAGAAGGCAAAACACTTGGATCATTTGAAAGTGTGTATCTGGTAACCATGATGTAGTTGGAGTTCTCAATGTTATCCGTATTTGTAGAGTAGATATGATATGTATATGAAGTATTAGCAGTTAAACCTGTTTCATTCCAACTAGTGGCTGCGTTGTCATATTTAACAGTAGCGTAAGCATCTGATGAAGAACGAACATGATAATGATAGGCGCCACCGGCTGGGGCAGTCCAGGAAACATTAATCTGAGTATTAGAACTAGCAGTAGCGACTGGAGCAGTCGGAGCTCCAACCCAAGTCGTCACAGGAGTAGTCGCAACATAGCCAGTATTCACTACATCGTCAGCATTTGCTGCATAGATTCTGTATGTATAAGCAGTGTTGCCAGTTAGACCAGTTTCATTAAACGCGGCTGTGGTGTTGTCATATTTAACTGTGGCATAAGCATCACTCGATGATCTGACCTGATAGCGGCTGGCTCCACCAGTAGTTGGAGCAGACCAAGTCACGTTCACCTGTGTGTCAGAAGCAGCGACAGCTGACTGAGCAGTTGGAGCATTCGGCCAAGTATACTTGGCAACTGTGGCATAAGTGGCGCTTTCGGTGCCATCACCATTCACACCATAGATACGGTATGTATATTGAGTATTAACAGTGAGACTGGTTTGTGAATAAGAAAGTCCAGTTGAACTATAAATGTTCGAAGCGTAAGCATCAAGTGAGGATTTCAGATGATAACTAGCGACCGTTCCGACCGCTGGTGCAGTCCAGGAAACATCAAGCTGACTGGTTGATGAAGCCGAGGCCGAAATGGAAGCCGGGACATTGGTGAGGGTGTACTTAGCAACTCCGGTAGTAGCAGCTCCTTCGACACCATCAGCATTCACGGATTTAACGGTATATGTATATTGGGTGTTTGCCGTCAGACTGGTATCGTTATAACTTGTCGTCGCAATATCTCCACCAACCTGAGTTACACCTCTATATAGATGATAGACGCTGGCACCACCGACTGGGGCTGTCCAACTAACATTGAGCTGGGTTGCGGAAGCAACATTCACCGTGAGTCCAGTTGGAATATTGGGCCAGGTATATTTGGCAGCAGTCGAGACATAGTTAGCATTTTCAGTGCTATCTGCATTCACGGAGTAGATACGATATGTATATTGAGTATTGGCAGTTAGACCAGTTTCATTAAACGCGGCTGTAGTGTTGTCATATTTAATAGTAGCGTAAGCATCAGATGAGGAACGAACATGATAGTGATATGCTCCGCCGGCTGGAGCTGTCCAGGAAACGTTCATTTGGGTAGCTGAAGCGGCTGCAGCTGATTGAGATGTTGGAGCATTCGGCCAAGTATACTTAGCAATCGTAGCATAAGTGGCGCTTTCGGTACCATCACCATTCACACCATAGATACGGTATGTATATTGGGTATTAACCGCAAGGCTGGTTTGTGAATAAGAGAGTCCAGTTGAACTGTAGATGTTCGAAGCGTAAGAATCGAGTGAAGACTTCAGGTGATAGCTAGAGACCGTTCCTGTGGCTGGAGCAGCCCAAGAAACATTTATTTGCGAAACTGAAGCAGCAGTCGCCGCAGGAGATGTTGGAATGTCAGTAAGGGTATACTTTGCAATACCCGTTGTCGCAGCACCCTCAATACTATCCGGGTTTACGGATTTAATAGTATAGGTATATTGAACATTTGGGGTTAGTCCCGTATCGTTGTAGCTCGTTGTAACAATGTTGCCACCCACCTGAGTTACGCCACGATATAGATGGTACGAGCTTACCCCTCCGGTTGGTGCGGCCCAAGTTATATTGAGCTGGTTCATAGATGCTACCGCCACCGAAACACCGGTAGCGATATTGGCCCAGGTATACTTGGAAATAGTCGCATAAGTCGCGCTTTCTATACCATCACCATTTACGCCATATACTCTATATGTGTATTGCGTATTGGCGGCGAGACTAGTCTGTGAGTATGCGAGTCCGGTTGAACTATAGATGTTCGACGCATAAGCGTCTAGTGAAGACTTAAGGTGGTAACTGGTGACCGTACCAACGCTCGGCGCTGTCCAGGTCACATTAATCTGAGAGACCGAGGCGGCAGTGGCAGCAGCTGAAGCAGGAACATTTGTTAAGGTATACTTCGCAATCGTCGCATAAGTCGCACTTTCAGTACCATCACCATTTACGCCATAGACTCTATAGGTATATTGCGTATTGGCGGCAAGACTAGTTTGTGAATAAGCAAGCCCCGTTGAGCTATAAATATTGGAAGCATAGGCATCAAGGGAAGACTTTAGGTGATAACTGGTCACTGTACCTACACTTGGCGCTGTCCAGGAAACATTAATCTGAGATACCGAAGCAGCAGTCGCTGCGGCTGAAGCCGGAACATTCGTCAGGGTATATTTAGCAACCCCTGCAGTTGCTGTTCCCTCTGCATTATCAGCGTTCACGGCTTTCACTGTATAGGTATACTGCGTATTTGGAGTCAGACCCGTATCATTATAGCTGGTCGTAGCAATATCACCACCAACCTGAGTTCCACCACGATAAAGATGATAAACACTCGCGCCACCAGCTGGCGCAACCCAACTGACGTTGAGCTGAGTCGAGGAAGCAACGGCGACCGCAAGTCCCGTAGGTGTATTTGGCAAGGTATACTTGGAAACTATATTAGATGAGGTTGAATTACCATTCGCGTTCACGGCATGTGCATGGCGAGTATATTGAGTATTTGCAGTGAGACCAGTCGTTTCATCAAGACCATATACCGTACCAGTCGTAGCAGAAGTTGTTGAGGAAACGGTTCCCTTCAGTCCTTCCGAACCATCATGGACAATAAAGCTCGTTTCATTTGTCGAATTGTCTGTCCAGCTCCAGTGAATTGACGTCGTCGATGTTGCGGAACCAGCAAAACTTGTTGGGGCGGCTGGAGTCGCTGCAGCAGTATATGTCACACTCAAATATGGCTTATTTGTCGTATTATCAACAGAATATGTATCAACATCAGTGCCGGCAGCACCAGCATAAATAGCAAAATAAGTATACGTTCTCGATGCACTATAATCCGCAGACACTGCTGCAGTGACCGTCTCAGTACTTAAACCACCAATGGTTTGCGTGAGGGTTTGGCCACTGTCTGTGGCAAGTGCCCAGTCAGTTGCAGCTGGATCAGTTCCCAGAGTAAATGGAGCCGTATGGTAAACAGTACCAGTGCCAGCGGTATAGCCATAGGTATTTATCGTTGCTGAAGTGATTGGCCCCAACCCGGCGAGTGAGAAACGAAGAAAAGTTCTGTTGCAAGAAATACTTAGAGTAGAGCAGTCAGAGTTAATCCCGTTTGCATAATTAAGAGTGGAGTTAGTATTAGTTGCATAACTAGCGGCACCATAAGCGTCAATCATCTTCGTAACATAGCCGTCATCAGCCGATGCCGGATTCACCGATATCGTTGGGTCGATCACGATTGGATATGTCAAGCGTCTTAACTTCAGAGGAAGCGTAATAGTGAGAACGCTATTACTATAACTTAGAGTAACGGCTTCCTTAGTACCATCAGTATCTACAATGTTAATCGGCGGCGTGGTAGCGATTAAGCTATTATCCTTATTATAATAGTTAATCGAATTATCTGGCTGGATCTCAACTCGCAGTGTCGTTTCTAATTTTTCCTTGATTGTGGTAGGATGCCCAGTTTCCTTAAAAATAAGATTTTGCTTGACCTCACCAGCCAAAACCGTTCTCTCAATATCAGTATTTTTATAAGCATCAGTATATAAAATAGAGTTATCGGTTACTTTACCGGGGTTAGTACTCACATCTAGGTAGGCAGTCGTTATTGTGCCACCATCAGTTGTAACCGTCAGGTCTTGACTCGGATTCGTGGAGAAAGACGTAGTCAGGGTGTTATCATTAACGACAATTTGCTGGTCCTTTTTGCCAGATACCTTATCTGCAGAGGTTGTCGTGTTCCCAACCGGAGTTTGAAGACTTGTGTCAATGTCTTTCCACTGACCATCAATTGGATCGAGATATTGAACTGGATGGTCGTAAACCTCGGCCTGGAACTTCCCACCGCCTATGCTCTTAACGTTTTTCATATAGGTACGAATCTTGGTAGTCGGTGCTACGGGTCCGTCATTTTTGTTACTTTTCTGTTGAGTTGCTTGAACGTTAAAGCCATTTAGTGAAAATGAATAAGGGAAAACCATTTGTAATCCAACAAAAACAAAAAGAGACAGAGCAAAAGCTAAGAGTGTGGCCTTATGTACGTTAGTAGCATACTTATTTTCATGCCACTTCTTGTACCATTTAAGCCTGGTGGCTTTTTGATGAAGTTTAAAAGTAGTAGAGAAGCGAACATGAGAAAGAAAATTTGACATCCTCCCTATCCCAGAAAATATGCTTTTGTGAGACATTTTCCTGCTTATCTCGGCCCTCTCTTCGTATATAAATATTTTACCTTGATTTCAGCTTGTAAACAACTATTTTTCTGCCTATTTATGTGGATAAAAAGAAAACGGCCCAAAATGGGTCGTTTTCTAAAGAATATAGCTTAACTAGATCCTATTTCTTAGGGAAACGTTTACTGATACTGACGAGAAGGCCAGCAGCGGCATCTTTTCCACCAAGACCGAAGGCAACGCCGCCAGCGATTACAAAGAAAGCAACGACACCAATTGTGAGCGTGCTAATCAGCTGTGGTAATATGTTCAGCTGTTGTAAAGCGCCAAGGACAACGAAGACGATGATAGCCCATTTGGCCAGGTCTGAGAGTAAGTCTGCATTCTTAGTACCAACAGTGGTCGCTGTTGAGCGGATAGTGCGAGCAACTAAGTCTGCAATCACAGCACCAAACATAATAGAGACAACAGCCACTACTACATTTGGAACATAAGCGAGGATACTCTGCAGGACCGAATCAACCTGCGCAATCTTAAGGATATCAAGCGCAGGGATTAAGAAGACGATAATGACAGTCCACTTAGCAATATCGCCAAGCAGGGATGCGAACTCTACCTTTTCAGTAAAGATCTTGCCAAGACCAACGGCATCAGTGTATTTCTTAAGTTTAATAAACCCAAGACCCTTAACGATGACGGTCTTAACTGCCCAAGCAACGATAACGCCGATCAAGACTACGATTAAAGCAGCCAACACATTTGGAAGATAGTTGACGAACTTGACGAGTTGATCAGAGACTGTACTTGTTGTGAGTTGTGCCCATGATTCAAACATTCTATTCACCTCCTTTCATTTTGGGTTCTTTTTAGACACCCTTACCGCTAGTATAGTGCAAAAAAAGAGAATGTAAAATTATTTGTCAAGAAAATTTCTCTGGACTCTTTCCTTGAAAACTGAGCTCAACTCTGGTAGAATATGTTAGTTTTATGGGTGATTAGCTCAGCTGGCTAGAGCGTCGCATTGACATTGCGGAGGTCACAGGTTCGACTCCTGTATCACCCACCATTTAGGAGCAAAATGAACAAAATAATAAATAATTGGAATTACAACGGTGTCCAGTACAAGTTTACTTGGTATCCAGACATTGATCCTGAAACTATAAATCCCGTAACTCAATGTTACGGTTTTTGTTATAACGACAAAGGGAAACTACTAGTTATAGAGACCAGCATGCCCGGGAGATGGCAGGTTCCAGGTGGCACTGTTGAAGAAGATGAGACCTTTGAGCAAACGCTTCGCAGAGAAATAATCGAAGAAGCGAATGTCACCATCAAAGACATCCACTATTTGGGAGCACAGAGTGTGCAAAACAACAAAAACGACGAGGTCATATATCAACTCCGTTTTGCGGCCAGGATTGACAAGCTGTGTGAACGAGAACCAGACCCCGATAAGGGCAAAATACTTGAGCGAAAACTTATTAATCCGCTAACATACAATGAGCTTGCAGGCTGGGGACCTATTGGTGACGAATTAGTACGTCTTTCTATGGAAAAATTGGGTTTTTTAAAGTAAAATATCTTAGTTCGTATGGGGATGTGGTGAAATTGGTATACACGCTGGCTTCAGGTGCCAGTGACAGCAATGTTGTGGGAGTTCGAGTCTCCCCATCCCCACCAGGGTGATTAACTCAGCGGTAGAGTGCTTCGTTCACATCGAAGAAGTCACTGGTTCAAATCCAGTATCACCCACCATAGTAAAATACCAGCCTTTTGGCTGGATTTTTACTAGGCCGATACGGTGAGAACCAGAAAGCGGTCGTTTGGTCTTACCCGACTTTACTCACAATACCGACCGAGTCCCAGTACAATTCTGGCCAGTCAAGGGAAAAAGCGAGTGCGCTTCAAATCCAGTATCACCCACCAAATTGCATTCGGCGCTAATAGTGTTATAATGTTTTTACAAAAAGTTTTGGCTATGACGAGGACTAACCACCCTCTGAGCTTTACCTAGGAGCCCAGGTACAAATGGGCCAAAGAGTGTCCTGAGAAATCAGGAAAGTCGAGTGGAACCGCCCGTGTTACGGGTCTTGACGGCCTATTTAGGTCGTTTTTTGTTTGAAAGGAGAAAAATGGGACCAGAAGGACCAGGAACAGATCGAAGATTACCAGAAAACAACGAATGTCGCGACGAAGTCGAAGAGCTGAAAAATTATCTGCTAGAGACAGCTAAAAGATTAGACGCAGCTCTTACAAAGGTCGATGAGGCTGGCGAAGAAGGTCATGAGGCTTCAACCCTAAAAACTCAGGTTGCCATGATTCAAAATCGCATTATTCACGCTTGTGAAGGAAAACTAAAGCGTGAAAGACCAAATAGGATTTTCCTCGAAGTTGCAGATGATCCACAAATTAAAAATGCCGAGACCGTCCGTACATTGCTTGTGAAGGTGAAGAAAGGACCACACGATGAAAGATAATTTAGAAACGAAACGCCATAGTCTTAGCCATGTAATGGCAGCCGCCGTAATCGACATGTTCCCAGAGGCCAAGCTTGCGATTGGGCCAGCAATTGATAACGGATTTTATTATGATTTCGATTTGCCTAGAACCCTAATTCCTGAGGATTTACCCCTTCTCGAAGCCAAAATGAAAGAAATTATAAAGGGCGGCTTTAATTTTGAGCGTACCGACGTGCCAGTAGCGGATGCCCTCGAAACGGCAAAGAAAAGCAAACAAATTTACAAAGAGGAACTAATCGAGGATTTAGCTAAGAAAGGCGAAAAGTCAGTCTCCTTCTACCGTATGGACGGCTTTACTGACCTTTGTGCCGGTCCTCACGTTGAAAATACTAAGGATATCGATCCTGAATCCTTCAAGCTAATGTCCATTGCCGGTGCATATTGGCGTGGTAGCGAGAAGAATAAGATGCTTCAGCGTATCTATGGTGTCGCTTTTGAGAACAAAAAGGATCTTGATGAATATCTGACACAGCAAGAAGAAGCCAAGAAACGTGATCATCGCAAACTTGGGGTTGAGCTTGATCTGTTCTCATTCAATGATAATGGTCCTGGCTTTCCTTTCTGGCATCCCAAAGGTATGACGTTACGTAATACTTTGACCCAATACTGGAGAAACGAGCACCAGAAAGCCGGTTATGTCGAAATCAGCACTCCTATTATCCTTCGAGAAGAACTCTGGCATCAGTCTGGGCATTGGGACAATTACAAAAATAATATGTATTTTACCAAGATTGACGGCCAGGGTTATGCAGTGAAGCCGATGAACTGTCCAGGTGGAATACAGATCTATAAAGCAAATATGCACTCATATCGTGAATTCCCTATTCGTATGGCCGAGCTTGGGCTAGTACATCGTCATGAACTTTCGGGTGTTCTTCACGGTCTTTTCCGCGCCCGTGCCTTTACCCAAGATGATGCTCACATTTATTGCACTGAGGATCAGATTCAGGATGAGATTGAAGGAGTGGTCAAGTTAGTCGAGAAAGTTTATAAGGATTTCGGCTTTACGGATTATCATGTTGAGCTCTCCACTAGACCCGTTAAATCAATCGGAACCGATGAAATGTGGGCCAAGGCTGAGAAAACTATGGAAGCAGTCGCTAAGGATATGAATCTGAAGTTCCAAATAAACCCTGGTGATGGCGCTTTCTACGGACCAAAGTTTGACTTTCACATCAAGGATTCCATCGGTCGTACCTGGCAATGCGCTACCATTCAGCTTGATTTTTCCATGCCAGAAAGATTCGATATGGAATACATTGCCGAAGACGGTAGCCGCAAGCGCCCCGTGATGATCCATCGTACTATTTTCGGTTCACTGGAGCGTTTCATCGGCATACTACTTGAGCATTACGCCGGCGCTCTTCCAGCTTGGCTATCGCCAGTTCAGGTTAAGCTTTTGCCTGTCGCCGACCGTCACGTAGAATATGCTGAAAAGATCTCAGCCGAGCTCTCGGAATCCGGAGTCCGAGTTTCTATGGACGATTCCAAAGAATCAGTTGGCAAGAAAATCCGCAATGCAGAAATGGAAAAATCACCATTTATGCTAGTGATTGGAGACAAAGAAATCGAATCCGGTAAACTCTCCGTCCGCTCTTTTATAGATGGTGACCTCGGGCAGAAATCTGTTAAAGAATTAGTAAATTTAGTCCGAAAGTAAGGCAAAATATGTCTATTGACCCTATCGAATATCACAAGAAAATGCATGGCAAAATTGTCGTAAGTTCCAAGGAAAAACTCGATTCTACAAACCTTGGAATCGCTTACACCCCAGGAGTAGGTAAAGCCTCGATGGCCATTGCTAATAACAAAGATTTAACTGGGGAACTGACCGGCAAACAGAATATTGTTGCCATCGTTACAGACGGTTCGGCTGTACTTGGACTTGGTAATATTGGTCCAGAAGCCGCCCTACCGGTAATGGAGGGGAAAGCCGCTATTTTTGCCCAATTTGCTGGCGTAAATGCTGTTCCAATCTGTCTAGCAACACAAGATACTGAAGAGATAATCAAAACTGTGAAAAATATTGCACCGGCATTTGGTGGAATTAATCTCGAAGATATTTCTGCTCCACGTTGTTTCGAGATTGAAAGTAGGCTTTCGTATGATCTTGACATTCCTGTTTTCCACGATGATCAGCACGGTACTGCCATTGTTGTCTTAGCTGGCATAATAAATGCCCTCAAGGTTGTCGGTAAAGAGAAGCAGAATGTAAAAGTGGTCATTTCTGGAGCCGGTGCTGCTGGAATTGCAATCTCTGAACTTCTAGCCGACTATGGCATCACGAACTATTGTCTTTGTGACAGCAAGGGTGTCATCAATGAACATCGTAAAGATCTGAATGAATACAAGACCAATGCTCTGACGGAAAGTATGGGCAGCTGCCCAATCGGCAATTGTGCTCTCGCACTTCATGGTGCTGATATTCTGGTTGGAGTTTCACAACCCGGTCAATTTACAGCCGAGGATATCAAACAAATGAATACAAATCCGATAGTTTTCGCACTTGCCAATCCTATTCCCGAGATTATGCCAGAGGAAGCACTTGCTGGCGGCGCGGCGGTCATCGCCACCGGACGCTCTGACTTCCCTAACCAGGTAAATAACGCTCTTGTCTTTCCGGGTCTCTTCCGTGGCCTTTTAGACGCAAATATTACTAGAGTCACAACCCAGATTCAGCTTGCCGTTGCGGAGGCGATTGCTGCACTAATAGAAAACCCGACGAAAGACAACATTATTCCGTCAATTTTTGACGATAAGGTTGTACCTGCGATTGTTGCTGCAGTTTCAAAGTTCTCAAAATAGCTTTTTTGTGCTAAAATCTTACTCACTCTATGAAATACTATTTTTGGATACTTGGCTGTGCCATGAATTATTCCGATGCAGAAAGAATATCTGCCGTTTTGGACTCGCTCGGTTATACGAAAACCGACGATGAGAAAGAAGCTGATCTCTTTATTGTCATTTCTTGTTCCGTTCGCCAGTCAGCTATCAATAGAATCTATGGGAAAGTCAGAGATCTAAAAGAAATCAGAAGTCATAAGTCAGCTTTCAAAACAGTGCTCACCGGTTGTGTACTCGAAAAAGACAGAAAGAAACTAGAAAAAGTCTTCGATATCATGCTAGAGGTCAAAGATTTGGAAAAATTACCAAACCTTCTAGGTTCCAAAAGCAAAGGTTTAAGTGGCGAATATCTTTCAATTCAGCCTCAATACGAATCAACTTTTCGCGCCTACGTTCCTATCTCGACTGGTTGCGATAACTTTTGTAGTTATTGCGCCGTTCCTTACACCCGTGGCCGTGAGAAATCTCGTCCAGCTGCAGAGATTATTGCCGAGGTTAAAGATTTAATTACTAAAGATTACAAAGAGATTACTTTACTCGGTCAGAATGTGAATTCATACGCAGATGGACTGATAGGTTTATTTCAAAATATCGATGCTATCTCAGGTGATTATCGCGTTTATTTCTATTCGAATCATCCGAAAGATATGTCTGATGAACTTATTGAAACTTTGGCTGCTCTAAAGCATTTTCCTAGGTATATCCATTTACCACTGCAATCCGGAAATGACGAGATTATACACAAAATGAATCGGCATTACACAAGGAGTCAATATCTGAAATTAGTAGCAAAGATTCGTAAAACGATGCCTGACGTGACATTTACAACAGACATCATTGTTGGTTATCCAGGCGAGACAGCAGAACAATTTCTAGATACAGCAGATGTAATGAGGAAAGTTGAGTACGATATGGCTTTCATTGCCCAGTATTCCCCTCGTCCCGGCACGGTCAGCGCGAAACAAACCGATGATGTAACCATAGAAGAAAAGATTCGTCGCGAGAAAGTTCTTCAGGAAATCCTAGCTGAAACTGTGCTTAAACATAATAGAAAGCTCGTTGGTACAACCCAGAAAGTCCTCATCGATGAACAAAAAAATGGTAAATTTTACGGCAGAACAGAAAGTTTTAAGGTTGTGGAAATAAAAACCGACCAACCTCTTACGATTGGCCAGTTTACTGATGTAAAAATAGAATCGGCAGGCAGTTGGAAACTATTGGGAACTATCGCTCAGGGTTAGTTTTCTTTGACAAATATTCATCAAAACTATCAATGTGTTCTGTGGTCATTTCCTCGTACACTTGCCTAAGTTCAGGATCCGCCAATACTTCACTAATCTCTTCTGACGAGATATGCTCATCAGCCATTTTTTGTAACCACAGAGCTTTTTGATTATCAAATGATCTTTGTTCTATTTGTTGGCTAGCATTGGCTGTTGCTATTTCAGAATTCGTAAACCAATTAACATATGCTCCAGCGGCTGCAGCTACCAACAAGAAGGAGATCACCTTCTTCGCTGTCGGTTGACTCAATTTCTCCAGTAAACCGCCTCCCTCTTTTGTCTCAATTCTTGGAATCCCATGTACTTCGTGTGTATCGATTTCGCGGCCAGCTGTCCAATCGCCCATTCTCTCTGGTGCACCGAATCCTCTTTCGCTCATTTTCTACTCCTAATTTAAGTTTAAAACCAGTATAATACATACCTATGGAAAAGCCAATTATAGTCATCACGGGGCCAACAGCTAGCGGAAAAACTGCCCTTTCACTCGAAATTGCCGGCAAATATAACGGCGAGATTATTTGCGCCGATTCAATGACAGTCTATCGTGGCATGGACATTGGCACAGATAAGCCATATCTTCAGAACACGAAAGGCATTCCTCATCATTTGATAGACGTCCTGAACCCGGATGAAGAATTTAACGTTGCTCTTTTCGTTGAAAGAGCCAGAAAGCTCGTCGACGACATTCATTCCCGTGGAAAAGTCTCCTTCATTGTTGGCGGCTCCTTAATGTACATTGACGCTTTTATTTACGATTTTAAACTGCCGGAGGTAGCACCAAATCACCCTCTTCGTCAGGAATTGGAGTTGGAAACCGAAGAGAAACTCTTCAATCAGCTTTGCGAACTCGATCCGGACAGCGAATGGACAATCGATAAACACAATAAACGCCGACTCATTCGGGCAATTGAAGTTTGTCTGAACAGCGATAAGCCATTCTCACAGCATAAAGAAAAGACAGAACTGCCCAGTAATGTGCTCTATCTCTCTACAGACATTGAACGTGAAGAACTTTATCAGAAAATTAATAATCGTGTCGATATTATGTTTAATCAAGGCTTTGTCGATGAGGTTCGCAAACTTCATGAGAAATATGACCACAATACCGCTATGCAAGCTGCTGGATATAAACAAATCCTCCAATATTTGGATGGCGAGATTGATCTTGCAACAGCGATTGCCAAGACTAAACAAGTCCACCGCAACTTCGCGAAACGCCAACTGACTTGGTTACGCAGAAACGCAGATGTGAAATGGGTTAAGAATGCCGCAGGAGCCGAAGGCTTTATCTCCAAATTTCTGATATAATACACACATGCGTAAATTTCTTGCAATCTTAGCCGCCGAATTTGCTCGCTCTCTCAGCCAGTTGACCAAACGTGGAAGTGGTTCTGCTCTACCTGGTCTCGTCGCTCAGAAGATTGATCCGGGTATTATTACCAAACTAGCTGCGAAACTTCCCGGCGGTATTATTCTCGTCACCGGCACAAATGGTAAAACAACTACGGCTAAAATGATTGCAGGGATTCTCGAACAAGATGGCAAAAAAGTCGTCTATAACTTCAATGGCAGCAATCTTAGTCGTGGTCTAGCTTCGATTCTTATCCAACATACGAACTTCTGGGGCACCAAAATGGATGGCGAAGTCGGTCTTTTTGAAGTTGATGAAGCCACTATGCCAGAAATCGTCGCCCTACTGAAACCTACCACGATTGTGGTGACTAATCTTTTCCGTGATCAGCTTGACCGTTACGGTGAAGTAGACAAAACTGCAACAATCATCGGTCATGCCCTTGAGCTAGCACCGGATTCGAAAGTCTTTTTGAACGCCGATGACCCCCTTGTTGCTTCACTAGTCAAATATAACAGGAATGTTGCTTATTTTGGCATTGATGACGATTATAAAACACTTTCTAAAGGCGCTATCGACAGTCGTAACTGTCTCTCGTGCGGCGCAGAACTCACTTTCAACCCCAGATTTTTTGGCCACCTCGGCAATTATACTTGCCCAAAATGTGGCGCCAGCCGACCAACGCTAGATTACTCCCTGAAAAATTTGAACTTTACTGTTGAAAATTCCGAGGCAAGTATGATTACTCCAACCTTTAGTGAAAAAATCAGCATTCAACTACCAGGACTGTATAATCTTTACAATGCACTCGCTGCTGGAGCTATTACTGAGTATTTGAAAGTCCCGAAAGGTACCATCGTTTACGCTTTGAATAACATCTCCGCTGCTTTTGGTCGAATGGAAAAGATTTCTCTCGGAGATGGGAAAAACGTCTTTCTTATGCTGGTGAAGAATCCAACCGGTTTTACTCAAACAATTGAAACACTCACTTTTGACAAAAAACCAAAAAATATTCTAATAGCCTTAAATGACAATTTTGCTGATGGTACCGATGTTTCCTGGATTTGGGATGCTGAGATGGAAATCATCCGAGATTATGCCAAGAAAGTCATCGTATCTGGTATTCGTGGCGAAGATATGCAACTTAGACTCAAATATTCTGAATATGATATGTCAAAGGTGGTTCTGGAGAGGGATTTGAAATCAGCTCTCGAGAAAGGTATCGCCACGCTCGCTTCAGGTGAAACTCTATATATTTTACCAACCTACACGGCGATGCTAGAGCTCAGACGAACATTATCAAATAAAGGCTTGGTCAAAGGATTTATGGAATAATGGCAATGAAAATCAAAATTTTTCACCTATATCCTGATGCCATGAATCTCTACGGAGATCTTGGGAACATCATTACACTTCAGAAACGCTGTGAATGGCGCGGGATTGAAACCGAGGTTGTGAACGTAAAAGTCGGTGATAAAGTTAATTTTGCCGAGGCTGACCTTCTTTTCATGGGTGGCGGACAAGACAGTGGCCAAAAACTGATTACCGAAGACCTCGTAAAACGTGGTCCAGAAATCAAAGCAGCGATTGAGGAAGGCTTACCAGCTCTACTCGTTTGTGGTGGCTTCCAGCTCTTCGGCCATTATTTCCAAACAAAAGAAGGCGACAAAATCCCTGGAATCAGTATTTTTAACGCTTACACAGTTGCCGGCGATAAGCGCCTCATCGGAAACGTTGTAGTTGATATCGCGCACACCGCTTCAGAATGGCAGAATCAATTCAAAGGTGCTGTTTCCGGTAATATTCAAACTACCTTAGTCGGATTTGAAAATCACAGCGGACAGACAATTCTAGAGAATGGCACTAAACCATTTGGATATATTATTCGTGGTTTTGGAAATAAGGGTGATGGTGGCTACGAGGGTGCAATTTACAAAAATGCTTATGGCACATATCTTCATGGCAGTTTGTTACCGAAAAATCCTTGGTTTGCCGACCATCTGATTATGTGTGCTCTGTATCACCGCTATGGTAATGTAGAGTCACTTGCTCAGTTAGATGACACTATTGAAATTGCCGCTCACAACGCCGCTATAGAACGTAGCAAAACTGCAAGAACTGTTTCAATATAACCCGTATACTAGTATTGTATACCTAAAACAAAGACTGGCAATTTAGTCGGAAATTCCATATACTAGATCTCGGAGGGTTTGTGGCAAAAGTTCCTGTCTTTAAGGCAGTTAATGTAACAAAAACTTATCAGCTTGGAGATGTCGAGGTTAAGGCTTTGCAGAACATAAATCTCGAGATTTATAGTGGTGAATTTATTTGTATTTTTGGCCAGTCCGGTTGTGGTAAATCTACCCTTCTCAGCCTTGTGGCTGGATTACAAAAACCGACTACCGGCGAAATTTTTGTTCGTGGCGAAAAGTTATCCGCTCTAAATAATGAAGGACTGGCAAAATATAGACGAAGCAAAATCGGTATTGTATTCCAATCATTCAACCTCGTTCCTTCGATGAATATTCTTGAGAATATTGCTTTACCTTTGACTTTCTCTCGCATTCCAAAGGCACAGAGATTAGCTAGAGCCAAAAGCTTATTGGAAACAGTTGGTCTGGCAAAATACGCCGACCACAGTTCTTCACAACTTTCAGGAGGGCAACAACAACGCGTAGCTATAGCACGTAGCCTTGTCACCGCACCCTGGATCATTCTGGCCGATGAACCAACTGGTAATCTCGACTCGAAAGCAGCTGACGAAGTGATGAGGTTGCTCATTTCTCTTAACCGTAAATCAAAGAGAACTGTCCTGCTGATTACTCATAACCCCAATTATCTAGAATATGCCGATAGAGTTTTCTTTATGGAAGATGGCAAGATTATAAAAACCCAGGTCAATAACAAAGTTAAAGCTAGTGAAGATGAGGAGGACGAAGTTGAAACTAATTGATGTTCTACGACTCTCACTTGGCAACCTCAGAAGGAATATGTTGAGGACTGTTTTGACAATCTCGGGTGTAGTTGTCGGTATAAGTACTATAGTGTTTCTGGTCTCACTGGGTTTCGGCTTACAAAATCTCGCTATTAGTAAAGTGACGAATCTCGACGCCCTAACTTTACTGACCGTAAATCAAAGTCAGAAAGAAGGAATTAATCTCAACGATGAGGCCGTTACCAAATTTAAAAATATCAAAAATGTTATTGCGGTTAGCCCAATTCTTAGTTTTCCGGCACAAATTCAGGCATCAAATTTGAGCGGAGATACAATTGCTTACGGAATCACTCCTAAATATTTCAATTTGGAAAGTATCAAAGTTGACTATGGTAACGCCAATTTCTCTAGTGACTCAGCAAATGAAGCTATAGTCTCAGTTGGTAGTCTAAAGGCCATCAATATGACCGATCCGACAACCACCCTGGGGAAAGATGCTAGTTTCAGAATTGTCAAAGTTTCCGATAATGGTGATAAACAAGAAAATGTTATCAAATTGAAGATTATTGGTATTACAAAAGATGACACAACAAATTACGCTTATATGCCAATAAATGTAATTAACACATTCAACGATAATACCTACAGTGCTGTCAAAATCAAATCAGCCAGTCGTGGAGATATGGATGAAATCAGAAAAACTGTTGAGAGTATGGGATTCCCAACGACCTCAGTCAAAGACACAGTCGATCAAATTAATCAGATTTTTATCGTCATTCAATCAGTTCTCGGCGGATTCGGTTTCATTGCACTAATGGTCGCGGCCATTGGTATCTTCAACACTCTGACGATTGCACTTCTAGAACGAACTCATGAAATTGGTATTATGAAAGCGATTGGTGGTAGAAACAGAGATGTCGCTCTAGTCTTCACGGCAGAAGCCGCTATGATTGGCTTATTCGGTGGTATCCTAGGTGTCAGTATCGGCTGGTTATTCGGCAAAGGAATTAATCTACTCGTTAATTTCGTTGCGACTAGCGTTGGCGGTACAGCAAATAATATGTTCTACACACCACTCTGGTTCGCGGGTTTCGTGATTACCTTTTCATTCCTGATCAGCACGATTGCCGGCATCATGCCAGCCAGACATGCCGCCAAACTTGACCCATTAGAAGCACTTCGTTACGAATAAAAAAAGACTCCATAATGGGGTCTTTTAAAGTACTTATTTACAAGAGCCGCTACAGCTACCGCAGCCTCCGCCACAGCCTGCAGCCGCTTCGGTCATCTCGACCTTCTGAGAACTACATGACGGGCATTCAACCTTATCACTAGTGTCTTCTAAAACTGCCTGAAATTCAGCTTTACAGCCTTCACATTTGCAGTCATAAACCTTCATTTATTTGCTAACTTTATCAACTATTTGTTTGAAAACTTCTGGCTGACTAACAGCAAGCTCGGCGAGGATCTTACGATCGACTTCAATCTTGTTCTCTTTCAGAGCCCCAATAAAACGCGAATATGACATTCCGGCAGCTGAAGCTGCATTACCAACACGTGTAATCCAAAGGGCGCGTAAATCACGCTTCTTTGTTCTACGGTCTCGATATTGATAACTCCAAGATTTGAGAAGAGCCTCTTTGGCCTTTTTGATACTACTTCTGCGAACTTTGATCATGCCCTTCGTTTGGGCCATTACTTTCTTATGTTTAGCGTGACTGGCGACGCCGCGTTTGACTCTCATTTTATCCGACTCCTAGCATTTTCTTTACGTTTTTTCTATCAGCAGCAGAAACATCTGTAACACCACGATAATTACGTTTTTGGTCTTGAGTTTTATGCTCAAGTAAATGGTTGGCAAAGGCATTCTCACGCTTCATCTTACCAGTTTTCGTAATTTTAAACCGTTTAGCGGCTCCACTGTGTGTCTTAATTTTTGGCATATCTCACCTTTACTTAATTTTTTTTGGCGCAACTACGAGCGTCATCTCGCGCCCGGCAAAAGTTGGCTGTTGCTCAACTTCAATTTTTTCAGCTAACGTTTCTACTATCGATAGGAGTAGCTTCTCACCCAATTCTTTGTGAACGACTTCCCTACCACGAAACCTGAGCTGAAATTTGACTTTGTCCCCATGATCTAGGAATTTCTCGGCTGCTTTTAGCTTTGTCATTAGATCATTTGGCCCGATTTTGACACCCAAACGAATACTTTTGAGCTCGGTCGTTTTTTGTTTAGCCTTAGCCTTTTGCATTTGTTTCTGCTGTTCATATCTGTATTTGCCCCAGTCCATAATCCTGGCAACAGGAGGAACAGCATTTGGGGAGACCTCTACGAGATCGAGACCTGCTTCGGTAGCCTGTTCTAGAGCTTCTCTAGTGGACACAACACCAACCTGCTCACCGTCTGCTGAGATAAGTCTCACTTCTGGTGATTTGATACCTTCATTTACTCTAGTCTTTTTTTCTATCCGAAACTCTCCTGAAACAGCTAAAATTCTAACAAATTTTGGCCGTTTTGTCTAGTGTAATACATTAGAAGTGTCTCTTCTTGGAAACAATCACTTTGAGTTTGCGGTCTGAAACTTCGATAGTTACTGGAGTTTCAGCGACGACTTTACCGTCAGCACTGACTGGAACGGGATCTTTTGAAGTAACTTTAATCTTCTTCGTATGAAAAACAGATACTTGACCCGGTTTTTTACTGAGATCAAGCGTCCCTTGACCATATTTGATGGCATCGCCAAAGTTAAGGTGACTGATTAGGACAGCATCGAGCATATTGTCCTGAGGCTTTGACTTCTGCGGCACATAGTTCAGAAAAGCACCGTTTGAAAGTGAAAAATTGAAACAATCCGTCTCTACAGAGAATTTTCCATCCAGATTGAGTTCGAGGTGAATCGGCTTGTAGCTTCTGGCTGCTGCTGAAAGTTTAGTCATAAAGCTAAGTCTACCGAATGAACCTATTCGCTGACCACGTTTCAGATCGAAAAGGACATTATCGAAACCGATTGAGGCTGCGGTCACAAAAAGTTTGTCATTGATTAAACCGAGATCGACCTCTTCCACTTTCCTAGCGGCCAAAATATTACAAGCCATTTGCCATTCAGTAATGCCCAACATATTGGCAAGTTCATTACTGGAACCCATCGGGATAATCCCCAAGGCTATACCACTGCCGCCAATAGCATTTATAATCTCGTTTATTGTCCCATCGCCACCAACTGCCACGATAGTCTTATAACCCTTGTCTATCGCCATCTTTGTCAGTCTAGCGATGTCTCCGGGACCAGTACTCTTTACAAATTCACCGGCAATCCCAAGCTCCTTAAGACGGTCCTTAAGTTTATCCTGTACTTTGTTAATTTTACCGCCGCCAGAAGCAGGGTTAATGATATAGTAATACATTAATTGTTTAATCTCTGATTAAATATAGAATTATTTTTTCGGGGATTCTAAAACTTCTTCAAGGACTGGCTCTTCTTCTTTTTCAACTGTCAATTCTATTTCTGGTTCTTTGACATTCTCAGCCATGGTTGATTTTCCACTGAAAAGTGCTCCCGCAGCAATCGAAAGAATATTAGCAGAGATGTCACCATAAACACGACCTGACTCCGAAACGCTAAGTCGATCAGTGGCAACAACATTACCTTGGACAGTACCGGCAATATTCACATTTTTGGCATGAACATTGGCTATAATGTTGGCATTTGGTCCCACAGTGACAGTCCCTTTAGTTTTAATCTCACCGTTGACACTGCCGTCAACTGTGATATCGCCATCACTCTTTAGGGTTCCTTTCAGCTTTACCGACGTGCCAACAACCGTTTCTGCGGCTCCAGTTGGTACAAATTCGTCCTTTTTCTCGAACATCTTGTCTCCTTTATCTTTACTTCGCATTGAGAGCTCCCTTAATCGCCTCCTGCTCTTCGGCGCTTAAATTATGTTTTGATTTACCATTCAATATTTCTTTTGCATAGATACGATCAACTTCTCGTCCGTGAATACTGGTGATTACAAAACCGTTATCGCGGAGATCGAGTAAGGCTAGGCTAAAACTTTGGTCGCCGCCCGTGTCATGAAAAGGATTATAACGCACCATCGTAAACTTCTGATAGGTTCCTTGTAGAATTTTTGCAATTTCTTCGATGCCAGACTCTATCTTGTTGGCGCGAGCATTCATAGACTTGTTATCCGTAATAGCCCTTGTGACTAGTTCGCGAAGATTTTTACTACTATCATCAAAAAAAAGGTCATTTTTGCGCTGGACTCTGTAAAGTACAATAGTAAGAACCACGTTCCAAATTAGTAGCACTCCGAGTAGCGATAGTAAAATAATAAAGGTCATATCCACCTTTTAGCTCCTTTGCTGGTCTATTATCCACCAAGTTCACTCAAATTTCAAGCATATGCTGGCAAAATATGGGATTTTAGATATAATACGTTAGAAGGAGCAAGCTTATGAGCAAGAAAAAACAGAAATCTAGACAGGAAAAAGTTGCTACAAGACATGATTTTTCGCATTTGACGAGAACCAAAACTGCCGCAAAAATAGTGGCTGCCGAGGAAGAGGTATCGTACGATGTCGCCAGTCCACTTGATAAACAAATTCGCAGGGATCTCAGAGTCGGTTTAATCGTAATTGGCATTTTTATTGTTGTAATATTCGCCCTCTGGATATTTCTTGGACGTACTGGATGGCTATATAACTACACTAGTAAGATTAAATGGTTCTAAACAAAAAGCTCTCGAACAAGTTCGAGAGCTTTTTTAGCTCAGTTAATCCGTAAGCCGGGTTCTGTTCCTGAGTTGCCCCAGGAGATAACCATCTATCTAAGCGACAGGATCCACTAACTTTAGCGCAGATTAACGCTTCTACAAGATATAAAGCTTATTTTGACCTTTCGGTTTCTACAAACATGTCCTGTAAAGTTGCGGACCCACCTGTCTTGCACCGGATAGGGTTTACCTCTCAGATAAGTCACCTTATCTGACTGTGAGCTCTTACCTCACTCTTTTCACAATCACCTGCTCGAACTAACGAACATAGGCATTCTAGTTTCTGCGGCACTTTCCCTAATCTCACGATCGGTCGCCGTTAGCGACTATCCTAATCTTGTGGTGCCCGGACTTTCCTCTCCAAAAGGAGCGGTTATCCAACTAACTGAGCAAGGGCTATTTTAGCACAATTTGAGCACAAAGTCAAGCGCTCGCTTCGCTCAAGAAGCAAAAGACTAAAGTTCGTAAGGTGACAAGCTCAGGGTCGTAAAAACTTTATAACTTTTTACTTTGAACTTTTGACTCCAAGTGCCTCGTCGATAACTTCATTAACCAACCTATCGGCCAATTTGTTGAATTCTCTTCGTACATGAACAAATTTGACGGGTTTGAAAAAAACTAGTTCTTGAACTTTGGTAAAAAGCTCCTTCATATTGGCATCTTTCACCTTATATAGACCATTCAGTTGTTTAACAACAAGTTCACTATCTAGACGGCACTCAATTTCATCGACTTGAAAGTCCTGAGCTTTCGTAAGGGCAAGAATCAAGGCTTTATATTCAGCAACGTTATTTGTAGCTTCCCCTATATATTCTTTGAAAGTAGCCAGTGTTTCACCTTTTTCATCACTAAAAACTACCCCGATTCCTGCTGGACCGGGATTATTTCTAGAACCACCATCTGTATTTATAATCAATTTCTGCATAATTTTCCTTTTCAAATAATATGTCGTGGTCAGGGCAAGAGGACTTGAACCTCCGATCTCAGGACCCCCAGCCCTGCGCTTTACCAACTAAGCTATGCCCTGTCAAAATCTAAAATAATGGTATACCCCAGGCGCTCATAATTGTTCTTATAGTTCCGGTTAAAAGAGTGCTTCCTCCGAGAAACACAAAAGCAACAACAATTATCAGTCCGTAAATCATAAACTGTGGTCTCTCAACCTCGGGGAACCAAATCGCCAAAATATGAGAACCATCTAGGGGAGGCACAGGTAAAAGATTGAAAATCATTATGACTAAGTTATAGAAAATCAAGGTTATGAATAACAAGCCAACATATGGATTGATGTGTGGAATCAACCTATAAATCATCGCTAAAAGAAACGCTAACGTAAGATTGGATATTGGTCCTGCGACAGCGGTAAGAGCTGACCCGAGTCTTGGATTCTTAAAATTGTTTGGATTTGTAGGTACCGGCTTACCCCAACCAAATCCGACTAGAAGCAACATAATCGTTCCGAATGGATCTAAATGAGCTAACGGATTTAATGAAACCCTTCCAGCCCTCTCAGCAGTAGGATCTCCTAAATATTTAGCTACCCAAGCGTGAGAAAATTCGTGGATAGTAATCGCAGCCAATATCGAGATTGCAAAATAGACGAAACTTAGAGGATTATCAATAAACTGTAGTATTCCCATATTTCCTTGACTTTAAGCAGGTTAAATGATAACATTTACTCCGTTGTATTTCAATTCTTTGGAGAACACCCGATGAGTATCGAATGCGAAATTTGCGGCAAAAAGCCACTTACGGGAAATAATGTCAGTCACTCACATCGCAAAACTAGACGCAGATGGCTGCCGAATTTGCAGTGGTTTAAGCCACTCGGCGCCGAGAAACGCGTCAAGGCTTGTGCTAAATGTATTAAAACATCAGCCAAAGTAAGTAGATAAATAAAAATCCCCTTCCGGGGATTTTTTTGTTCTATTAATTTTGTGATTTTAGATAAACGACTTGTAGTTCTTCAGGCAAATCTTTTTGATTTATTTTCAGTTTTTCCTGAAGTTCTGGGGTTACAGCCATTTCTTTGAAAAAAGTTTCTACCGGTGCAAAGTCCAAGCTTGGTAGTTTCCCGAAATGCATTGGTATAACTATTTTTGGCTCAATTTGGTTAATTACTTTAACTGCGGTTTCAGCGTCAATTACCTTAAGCCCACCAACAGGTACCAAGAGGACATCGACCCCATCGAGACAATCCACTTGAGCGCTAGTAAGTTCGACTCCTAGGTCACCTAAATGCGCCACCTTGACCCCATCAACATCAAAGGCGAACATTGTTACTTTGCCGCGCTCAACGCCCTGCTTTTCATCATGAAAAGCTTCGACACCAATAAACTCTGATTCCTTGACCTCGTACTCGCCTGGTGAGTCTAGAACTAGATAGTCATCATTTTTCAGTGCTGCGAGATAATTATGGTCGCGATGGTTATGACTGATTGTTACAACGTCAGCATCTTGTTTTGGCAACTTTTTTCCAACAACTTCGGGATCATAAGGATCAGTTAGAATGTTGATTTTTTTGCCGCTTATCTTGAAGCATGAATGACCTAGATAAGTAATTTCCATTAGTTTGCCTCCAATTCCTGTTTCTTTACAAATTCTTCAAGCAAAACACCTATAGCAGCTGCAACAGGTACAGATATAAGTATACCAATAAAACCAAGTAGCTTGCCACCTATTATTATAGCAAGTATGACTGCAATTGGGTTCAAACCAAGTGATTTTTTCATCACTTGGGGCACAAGAATATGATTTTCAACTTGTTGAACAAGTACATAATAGACAAGAACTATGAGACCAAGAACCGGTGACTGAGTAAGTGCGACAAGGACAGCAAGTCCGCCGGATACAATTGGTCCAATATACGGCAAAACCTCCATGATACCGGCCACAACAGCTAATGTCAGAGCATAATTTACCTTGAAAATCATAAGGCCGGCTAAGTCAATTGCAAAGATAATGAGACCCAGAATTACCTGACCGCGCAACCAAGATGTCATCTTACGCGAAATCTTTCGATAAATAGATAAAACTCTTTTCTGATGCTGTTTCGGAACGTATGCCACGACTGCGCCCTCGACACCTTTATTATTTAGAAGGATATAAAAACTAAGAACAAAGACGAGTGTAGCTTCTAACAAACCATTGAAAAAGCCCTTGGCACCAGTGATAACCCCACCAAGATTAATGTTACTAAATGAGTTGAAAAAATTGTTCATCGTATTTGTTGCGCTATCACGAAGAGTAGGGCTAAGATGCTCGAGATAACTCGTTACGGTCGTAATATACTGTGCACGATTAGCGATAAGGTTCGTTGTCTCACTGACAAACGGTGGCAAAACCAAACGAATGATTAGATAAATAAGGCCCACCACAGCCAGAATAACACCTCCTACACTGATACTCCTCGGAACTTTTTTCTTCTCCAGATAATCGACAAGCGGTGAAATCGCCATTGCTAGAATGAAAGAAAGTAGCAATGAGACTAAAACGTCCTTCAGGGTTACGGTCAACCAAACAACGAGTAATGCAGAGAGTACCCAGAGAATCGTTTTGAACGAAAATTCGATTACGACCTTTCGTTCATCCATTATTCAGCCTCGTTCTCAACCTTCAAAGTATCTAGGATGACTTTCTTCGGCCCAGCCATGATTTCAGTCAGAAATCTATCGAAAAGCATCGAACGATCTTCATATTCTTGGTCACTCATAATACAATAATTAACTTCGCGACCAATTTCTTTTTCGAGTTCGGATAGAGCAGGCTTGAGCTTACGTTTGTCAATCTCACCGACGATAAAGAGGTCCACTTGGCTAGCCTGATCACCAACAAAGCTGCCCATGAGCGCGGCATACTGAACGCTGCCAGAACGGCGAAGAACTGTGGCCAAGCGATCTTCCTCAGTCATATCCTTATCAACTTTGCCGAAAATTTTCTTTAATTCAGGATAAAATTCAAATTTCGTATTTATTTCGTAATAAGTTTTGCCTTTTTTCTCCTGACAAGTAACCAAACCAAGTCCCTTTAGATTCAGAAGTTCACGACGAACAGAGTTGATTTGTTCATCTATTTTGCGAGTAATTTCACGAACAAAAAACGCATGTCCTGGGTTCGTGAGGAAGAGTGAGAGTAGCTTTACTCTGGTCTTTGAGCCAAATAATGATTCGTACATATAGACTCCTTTCTAACCGCATTATACCGCTGGAGTCGATTTTTGTCTACAACTTTGTGCTCATTTTGTATAAAGTTTTTGAACAGTAGCTTTAAATTGGTCTCCACGGTCTTTATAGTTCTCAAAAAGTCCGAATGAGGCAGAAGCCGGGGAAAGAAGAACAATATCTCCGCTCACCGCTCTCTTGGTCGCCTCAGCTACTATCTCCGACATCGCAGTAAGCCCAAGTATTATTTCACCCCTGAAACCTTCTGGGATTGTGAATTTAATCTCTTCGGCAGTATCACCAATCAAAATAAGCGTCTTTACATTAGAATTAGCAATTTTATTTCCAAGTTCGTGATAGTCAGACTTCTTACTACTACCACCGGCAATCAGAATAATCGGTTCCGTGAAAGAATCAAGGGCTGCAATAGCAGTTTCTGGGACGGTTGAAAAGGAGTCATTATAGTACTTTACCCCATTTACTTCGCGAACAAGTTCAAGACGATGTTCAAGTCCTGGAAAGTTTCTAATAACTTTAGAAATTGTCTCTGGATTAGCGCCTGCGATATAGGCAGCCAGTGAAGATGCGGTCACGTTTTCCAGGTTATGTCTGCCGCGAAGCTTGAGTTCACTAAAACTCGCGATGATGGTATTCTCACCTTCCACATTCAGTATTATTTGGTCTTTATCATTAACGTAACAACCCTCAACTTTGTGATCCCTGCTGAAAAAGTACTTGTTTGCAGGGGTTAGCTTTGCAAAACTTTTGGAAACTTCATAATCATCATTAATAACCGCGTAATCACCTTCGGTTTGATGCCTAATAATATTGGTTTTTGCCTCACGGTATTCAGCAGTGTCTTTATGATAGTCGAGATGCTCACTTGTAATATTAAGGACGACGGCGATGTGTGGGCTCCTCTCTAGGACTTGAAGTTGGAAAGACGATAACTCCAAGATAACCAATGAGTCTGAAGTCAACTTCTCTAGAAAATCAATAGCCGGAACGCCAACATTACCACCAAGATAGATATCATATCCCCCTGTCTTCAAAATCTCATAAATAAGTGTTGAAGTGGTCCCTTTACCTTTAGTACCAGTAACCCCAATTATAGGCGCTGGACAAAGATCGAAAAATTCTTCGATCTGACTAGTGAAAATCACTCCAGCTCTTTTCGCAGCAACAATCTCTGGAATTAATGGTGATATACCAGGTGTTTTGAAAACAACATTATAATTCGTAAGCTTATTCAGATAATTCGAATCGTCTTTTTTGTCCAGAATATCGGCCTTAACTCCATGCTTTTTTAAATATTCAAAAGTTGCTTTCCCTTCAACTCCAAATCCCAGGACACCAACATTCTTATTCTTATACTTTTCTGATATCTGCATTCACGATTCCTAATAAGTCTCTTAGCGACTCTCGGAAGGCATTTTCGCCATCCGAGACTAAGAATATATCACTTCCAAGTTCAAGTTCAACCTTTTCCTCATGGACAACAGACAATAATCGATTAACGATCGCCTCTTCTGGAGCATAGAACTTGGTTTCCGGAAACAATTTCTCTAGTCTTTCTCTGACAAAATGGTAATGAGTACAACCAAGCACTATGGAGTCAATATTCTTGCCAAGAAAAGGAATCATCGCGGCCCGGAGATCGTCGTCTGAAATATTATTATAATCATTCTCAATGCTTACAATCAGCGCACCATTATGATCTTTGAAGACATTACAGCCAACTGCTAGTACTTCGCTCCCATGACTCGCTACCGTCCTTGCAGTTGCAATCAGCCCTATATTCTTCGTCTTCGTTTCATTTGCCGCTTGCTTGATAGCCGGTTCAATACCAATAATAGGAATACTAAATTTTTTCCTTATATATGAAATAGTTGTCACTGTCGCGCTATTGCAGGCAACAACAACTACGTTCGCCCCAAAATTTATCAACTCTTGTACTGCTCCCACAACAATACTTTGGAGTTCGGATTCAGTTTTCTCTCCATATGGAAAATTTTTCTTGTCAGCAAGATAAACGACCCCTGCCTCAGGAAGTCTATCCTTGATAGACTGATAAATTGATAGACCACCAACACCAGAATCGAGAATGCCTATCATTTATTTCCCCAGCGCTAGGAAAATAAAGAGTGCAATTGCCGAGATACCCATGAGAGCTGTTGCGAGATAGCCCCAGAAGTTGACCCAACGTGGGCTCACAAATTCGCCCATTATTTTCTTGTCTCGTCCGATCTTGAAGATAAAAAACATCAAGATTGGCGCGATGGTACCGTTCACGATGGCGGCATAATAAAGCGCTTTTATCGGGTTGATTCCGACAAAGTTCATTCCTAGTCCAACAAGCATGGATGCAATAATTACCCCATAAAAACCCTTGGCTCTAGAGTATTTGCGGTTTAGACCCTCTCGCCATTTAAAAAGTTCACTAATTGCATACGCTGAAGCTCCGGCCAGGACTGGAACGGCTAGGAGGCCGACACCAAAGATACCGACAGTGAAGAGCAAATATGCCATATTTCCAGCAAGTGGTTTCAACGCTAGAGCTGCCTTTTGCGCAGAATCAATATTTGTGATCCCATGCTTGTTCAGGACAAAAGCCGTCGTAATAATAATAAACAAGAAGACTACATTCGCAATAGCCATACCTGCAAAAGTATCCTTGCGCATCTCTTTAATTTCGCGATTTGTAGCGATTTTGGTGTGGTCGGCTAAAACTTTTTTGTCGCGTTCGTCCTCAACTTCTTCCGAGGCTTGCCAGAAGAAGAGATATGGTGTAATTGTTGTTCCCATCACCGCAACCATTGCGGCAAGAAAGGCAGCATTAAGTGTAATCTTCGGGATAGCCAAACTTCTGACGACCTGAATCCAATCTGGTCGGATTACGAAACCGGTAATAATATAAGCGACCAACGATAAGGTCAGCCACTTCAGAATCTTGGCATATTTATGATATGGCATTAATACCTCAAGTAAAATCATGGATACAGTCAAGATAATTGCACCAATATAGAAATTAATCGGTACTAGTAGTTGGGCTGAGGCCACCATGGCTCCGATGTCGGCGCCAATATTAACGGTATTTGCGATAAGTAGCAGGAATATCAATGGATAAAGAATTCTTCGTCCATAATGTTTACCGATTGCCCCAGCCAAGCCCTTCTCAGTTACAATCCCGATGCGAGCCACCGTCTCTTGAATAGCCGTCATCATTGGAAGCAGATAAAGAGCAAGCCAGGTTAACCCAAGACCATAGGTGGAGCCAACAGTAGAATAAGTACCAATACCTGAAGGGTCGTCATCAGAGGCACCAGTAATGAGACCTGGACCCAAAGTTTTGAGATATGAAACATGATCCTTATTCTTGGTCTCTTTCGGAAGTGCCAGATATCTTTTGATCTCAATTTCTGAAATAAGTAGTTTGCCGCCATCGACGACCGGCTCTATGATGTCTTTACGAATCAGGAAACTTAGTTTTCGAACTGGGATTCCAAACTCTCGCTGAACTTCTTTTAAAGTATATTTCTTCATCTAATAAGTCACATTATTCCCAGTTGGAACAACCTCAATCCAGGTTTGCCCAGGATTTAGTTGGCAATCCCGTCCGTTAATATCCAAATATTTTGTCCTTGCCTCCCGAGATGACTTGGACCAGGTAATTTGAGTGGCTTTGCCGTCCTGGAAAAGTATTCCCTTCCCAGTTCCGATAGTTGTAATATTTTCGGCTGGTTCACCGGTCGGATCCGTATAGGAACTAATCGGCGTAAGTTCAACGATAACATTCTTCGGTGCAATCTGAACGCCTGTATTTTTGTCCTTAGCGATAACCCCAGCGATAGAACGGAGATATGTGTTACTTACAGAATCATAATTGTATGTTACATGGTAATCGGAATATGAAAAGTCAATGTCCACCTTCTCACTAGCACTTCTCTGTTTTATATCAGCGTCTTTTTTGAAGTTAAACGCCGGAACAGTCGCCGTAATCTCAAGGCCATTAGCCTTCGCTGCCGCATAGAGTTTATCCGTAGTCGTGTAGACATTATGAGGAGCCTCACGGTCACTTGATCGCCAATAGGCAGTCGCATTATAGAATTGGTTCAAGTCAGGGACTTTAATCTGCTGTATCAGATTCAAACCGGCATAACTTCCCCCCACATGGGCGAATAGAGCGCTGTACTCGGTCAGCCAATCAATAAAATAGGGTCTCGCTGAACGAACCGGACCGATTTCGGTGCTTGCCTTCGATTGAAAAATCGCCAGGGTACGAGTAATACCACCTTCTGCCAAGGTTTCATAGACGATGTCCGCATCATTATAGCCGCTTTGGGGTCTTGCATCAGTATAGTTCTCAATAATCACAGCAATTGGCCTCTTCGTTATCACCGATGGATCAACGAGTTCACCCGTCAATGGAGCCACTACCCTGTCATCTTTTGGCTTAATTAGATTGAAGGCAGGTGCTTTGAAAACAATATTCTGACCTAGTAAATACCAGGCTATCCCGACTGCCGCTACCAGAGCTACAAAAACAATCGCCAAACTATAGCGATATTTATAGAGGAACCCCTTTATTTTCCGAAAGTTAACCTTCACGGATTTATTATATTGGAAATACAACTAACTCTCAACAAAAAAGAGACCCGTAGGCCTCTTTTCAAGTGTAATTTATTCCTTATTTTCTTCTTCGGCAGCTTCTGAACCCTCTTCAGCCTCGCCATGCTCAGTCTCAGGAGTCTCCCCCTCAGCGACCGGTGTTTCCAGCTCTTCAAGTTCTTCCTCGCTCCTTGGAGCCTCTACATGGGCTACAACGGCCTCTGGATCGGTAATAACGGTCACATTCTCTGGAATGCTTAGATCAGAAACATGAATTACGGCATCAAAGTCGACAAGCGGTGCGATATCAACCTCGATTTCATGAGGTAGATCTGCAGGGAAACATTCGATTTCAATTTCATCAGTCGGAGTTAACAGTGAACCACTTTGCTCAATCACTGCGACTGAATCACCAATAAATTTGAGAGGAACCGTAGTCGTAATCTTCTCATCCATTTTGATCTGTAAAAGATCGGCATGAAGTATCTTGCTTGTAACTGGATGAATATCAACTCGGTGAATCAGAACGTTTTTCTTCTCTTTCGAACCATCGGCTTTTTCAATCTCAATGGCCACAATTGTATTGCCACCGGCTTTGCGATAGAGCAAATCAAAATCATGAGTGTCAACTTCTAGGGGCATTGGTTTGCGATCGCCACCATAAATTACGACTGGAGTCATTCCATCTCTACGAAGAGCCTTGACTTCCTTACCAATAATATTTCTTTCCTTCGCGACTAGCTTCTCTGTATCACCCATATTTTCTCCAGAATTAGTTGAACTGACTTATTTTAGCAAAAAAATCGCTTCTGGTCAATCCTTGTGTCGAACCTTCGGAGTAGGCCAAAAGATATTTAGTGATTGTCCAAACATCAAACGCGTTTGAGACTCCAGGGCTGGTAAGGATGACAAGATAATTGTGACCGGTGCTGCCAGAATCCACTGAATAAGCATACCGAGATAATCAAACTTCTTTTTGTACTTTGGAAGCGGTGGCAATAGCAGGAAATATAACCATATATTTGCAAGGATTCCAACCCAGGCTAAGGTAAACATGTTCGAACTGAAGATGGCAACATTATGCGCAAGGACTGTATCCTGAAAAGCCTGGTTAAAGGAAAGTGGGACCCAAGCGAATGCGATCAAAAAAGCTGCAGTTGACCATGAAATACTACCGGCAAAATGCCTAAATGTCTGGAGGAATTTCTCACCAAAGGGGATTTCGGGATGTTTTATAAAGTTTTTGATTATGTACGGAAAATCTGAAATACCCCAAGCCCAACGTCGACGTTGCAAATATGAATTTTTCAATGTTGTCCAGAAATTACTTGCAAACACTGCATCCTGATAAACAGGAATATTTAGAGGAATCATTTCCATCTCACCGTTATAGGCAAAATATGTTCTCCAGAACTGATGTCCATCCTCGACCACGGTTTGGTTCGACCAAAAATCAGTGATATATAAAGTTTTTAAGTTCTGAGAGTGAGCTGCAAATGTCCTGATACGATAAGGCCGCACCGATTCCACAACATTCCAGAAACTTGAAGCTGCAGCGAGCACTCGGCTTGGCATCGATGTATCCCAGATGTTGTTCATAATCATGGCAATAGGCTGATAAGTTCTACGATCTCTGTTCGGGTCGATAATGTTTTCGTAAGTCAAATTGGAGAGGTAATCCTTGTGGACGATATGGTCAGCATCTAGAGTAGTCACAAGGACGTTCTCTGGCAAAATATTTGGGTATTTTTCAGTAAAATATTTTTTAAATTTATGTCCGGCAGAGTAAAGGTTCGAACCCTTTCCTCTGACCTCACCACCCTGAACTTCATGCATATAATATTGGATGTCTAGGAAGTCATGACCAAACTTTTCCTGAATTTGTTTCTTAATAATAGAATAATTCGCTTCGTCTCTTTTCTCGCCGCAGGAGACAATGATAATGTGATCATTCGGGTAGTTACAATCCCTAAGTGCCTCAAAAGTCGGCTCGGTGATATAGAACTCTTCCTGGTAATTTGTAATAAAAATTACATGATAAACTTCTTCCCAGTTCTTGATTAGATCGTAGTTATCTCCAAGATTTTCGATTTCTTGCCAGTTACGATGACTGTACCCAGTTTTTGTCTGTTCATATTCTTGCCAAAGGCTGGCTTTATAGGCTTTCGGATCAGTGGAGACCGCTTTACAACGTTCAAGCCAATCAATCTTCATTGAGCGCCACATTCGTCCGAAACCCCGTATCATGTGACGCATAATATTAATTGCCTTAAGAAACCAATATAGATTGAACGCGAGAATAAAATAAGCCACAGCGGCCGGAGTAAATGGTGCAAATACGAATGGTAGAATCAAGATTGACCAAGCCGTGAGACCAGGAATGATCTCTAGAAAACGATTAAAAGGTTTGCTATCAACCCAATCTGTGTTCTTCATTAACCGACCAATGCTGTTAAATTAACAATTGCGATAATGAAAAGAATACCAACAATGATGTTTACAAAGCCCAAAAGATAGCTAATCAATCTCTCTTTTTCGAAAAAAGCCCAACCAACAAATAGATTAAGTAACCCCATAAAAAAGAAAGCAAGAAGATAAAAATATAGATTAATCCATGAACCGAGTGAGGTGACACCATAAATCACGTTATAACTTAGAGGTATGTCGCCAGTGCTTGGGTTGACTCGGAAAATCAATGTAAGAAGAATACCAATCAGTATTAGAACAAAGGCAGAGATAAAAGAAAGCATCACAACGTCATGATAAAAGGAATGTCCAAACATTTGGATATATTTCTCGCGGTACTTGTTGTAGATTTCTGATATTTTCATTTACCTGTCTTTCTTGGGCTTGGGTCGTGTCTCCTTTAGAAAAATTTATCTAATTTTTCTGGGAAGGAAGCGCAGCTAAAGTATTTAAGCAGTCGACTTTAGTCGATCTGCGATATGCGTCAGCTTGCACTGACGTGGAGCCGATGAGAGGAGTCGAACCTCCGACCAACACTTTACGAAAGTGCTGCTCTACCACTGAGCTACATCGGCATGGAGCGAGTGAGGGGAGTTGAACCCCTGTCTCAACCTTGGGAAGGTTGCATTCTACCGCTGTACTACACTCGCTCGAAGTTAAAACACGGCTAATCTTAGCACAAATTGCAGTAACCCTCAACTAAAACTGTTTGTATTGTTCAACGTAACCATTATAAAGGTTCACCATCTGATTATACGCATCGATTGCCGACTGTGCAGCATTGTAATCGGTTTGATAAGTAGTATAAACCTGTAAATAAGCATTATATGTGGCATTTCCAGGACTTGCCTTGTAGTTGCTTTCTGCCGTCTTCAAGTTCGTTTCTGCTTGAGTTAGTACGTTTTGTGCATTTTGATAGGCTGTATTCAGTTGATCAAGCTGCGGTTTCAACTCTTCAAGTTTCTGGCGGACCGCAGTCCTCTGGACGATGCGTGCGTAGTTATTGCCGTCTGAAACAGGAATCACATCACTTGGGTTCGATAGCTTCACTTGCTCTGTTTGGACCTGCGTATCACTGCTCACATTCGGCTGCGTCTGGAAATTGTTTATAGCGAGTCCAACCCCGCTGCTGAGCTCGGGTACATCACCAACCAAAAAACCTGTCCCAGTCAGTTCCATAATGCCATAACTCGTACCAAAAGAGCCGTAACCGTCAGTGACCCCCACACCGAGTGACATATGTTTGTCTGCATCAAAAGTCATAATTGCAGTTTTATAACCCATATCGCCGAGTACGGCCGCGCCGAGGAAAGTCTTGTCAGTGCAAATACCGGTATCATCATAGAGCGTTTCATAGGGATAACGAGGAATAACCTCAGAAATAGGATATTTTGCGAAGTCAGGACCGAGAATTTTCTGTGCTTTCACATTGTCATAGGGAATACTCTGCAACAGACAAGCGCCGAGATCGAGAGTTTGATCTTGATCAAGACCATTCTGAACGCCGAGAGCTTCTATCTTGTTCGCGAGATCCTTTATTGTCCCATCCTCGGAATAAGAAAAAACAAAGTCTTTTTCACGGTTGTTCAGATAGGCATTCTTCTTGTTGGGATCATTTTTGTAATATGTGTCGAGACTACCATATAGAGTGTCTGAGAGTACGATGTTCTTACCATGATAATCACAATTCAGCGTCACAATCTTGGGTTGCGTAAGATCCGGATAAGGACGAGATACAGCCAGGATTGCATTCGAAATCGGGTTCTCATCTACCTGACCACTGTAGGTCATATAAACAAAATAGCCGCCTACTAAGCTTATAATAATGAGTGATGTCAGAATGTAACGCAGATATTTCATAAAATTCATTATATCAGAACTATCTGATAACCACACCCGAGTTGCCAAAAACAGACATATTGCTCATTAATGTCCCAGTCGACCAGTAAAGTTGCCCGAATACCGGATCGTCAACGATGAATTGTCTAGGGTTCGAAACCGGTCCAACAAAACCTATTAATAGCCGTGCATGTTCGCCCTTCCAGGCATTCACAGTTTGTCCGTCGCTGGTTTGCCAGGGATCATAGTAAGCATTCCCTACCGTCCCCCAAACAACGATTGGGTTACCGGCAGCAATTTCGGCAGCTAAGTTTCCTGCTCCCCAACCGGAAAAGGCCTGAGTCGGTCTCCAAGCAGCTCCGGCAGCAGCTATTGGACCCCAATAGACACCGTAGCCAGTTGTGTCCTGAGCTCCATCAATGTTTCCCACAAATTCTGTGTTTGGATTGCCCCAGATGTTACCAACCCTTGGGCTCGGATCGGTTGGAATTCTAGCAAGAATGTCACCTTCACTGACTCCCGCGCCCTTGTAGTTTAGACCCATTTTCAACGCTGCTGCCTCACAAGAAAGGGCTCTATCCTGATAGTCAAGCGGTATACCCAGCTTCACTACTGTTTCCTCAGTATAGAAAGTAGACGAAAACGCACGATTCGAATCCAGTCCATTAACGCTTTTTACACCTGCTGCAACATTGACTGTATATGCAGAGTCTTTTGCCAGAGAACTTGGATAAAACTGCATAACATTTCCTGCCCAAGCAAAGCCACCGGTGACTCCCGATAGTGAAAATTTACTTTGGGCTGACGCATGATCAACTTCCTGATCGAAGCCTACCGAGATAGCTGTCCCAACTCGATTACCGGTGCTCCCGTTCGTAGGTGTGATGTAGGTGACATAAACATTTCCGATTGTTGTGAAGCTAGCCGTTGCGTCCTGAGTCAGAAACCCGCCATTCTTGTTTTTTGTCCCATTTTTCACAGTGAAACTATATGTTGTCCCATAGTTAAGTGGACTTGTATACTGATAGGATAATTGCCTGTCACTCGCCCAACTTACTGTTCCGCTCAACACTGGCGCACTGACAAGGTTCTGTTCGACAGAGGTTCTATCCATATCCTGGTTGAAATTGATTGTAACCTGCCTAGTTGATACCAGTATATGATTACCGCTTGGGGAATAAGAATCAATTCCGGGCGGCATTGCTACTGTAAAACTCGATACTTTAGCAGTTTCAGTATCTCCTCTCAGTACTATTTTATTCGTCGTTAGATCTAGAGTTACTGGCGTTCTAGAGACAGTCATCGTATATCCCTGTCCCTGAATCAGAGGACCTTTCGGGGTAAGTGTAAGGATTGTCATAGTACTATCATAAGAAGAGTCATAGGCGACATCTGGGTCGAATTTGACAGCGTATTCGACGATATTCTTATTTGGAGAATCAAGCTTAATTACAACTTTATCATCTGCTCTCACATTATTGGTCTGATCCGCTGGTATTATGGCTGCAACCAGAGGTGTTTTCATTGTTCGGAAATTTAAACGAAAGTCCTGTGCCGGACCAATCCCGATTGCACGTTTTACACCCTTCACGGTAACCGTATAGCTCGTATTTAGTTTGTAGGCCTCAATCGGCTTGAAAACTAAAGTTTTATACATTTTCCCCGTCCCGAGTAAATCGTCACTCCAACTCCACTCGCCTTGAACTTCAGGGGTAATGCTCGCAATTGCTTGATCACGTTCAACCGGAGCAGAAAAGGTAATCCTGAGTTCCTTGTTTATAGGGACACCAGATACAGCACCGGAGTTGATTGCTAGAGCCTTCGGTGCGGGTGCAAAATATGCCAAGACTATTGTCAACAACACTAGAGTTATCGTCAGGAAAATTCGGCTGATGCTCACCTTAATCCGATGGTGTTCAGCTTTATTCTGTGGAAAATAAAAATTTCTAATAGCCGAGAAAGTTTTCTTCGCTATTCCCATCTAGGCCCTGCCCTTCTTGACGCCCTCATAGAGCGGACCCCAAAGCATTCCATAGCCAAATACGAACAGTATGGCCTCAATCGGTAAGCCAAAGATATCGATTCCGGAGAAACTAGGTAAGAGCGAAAAACCCATCGGCGCTGTGCGGCTTATTATGACAAAAACCACCACTGACACTAGACCTATGAATAGACCGGAGACAATTGCTTCCCACAATAGTTCTTTCCGATGATAAGCAAGTATCAACACCTCGATTAAAAAACCAACAAGGAGAGAAAGTACCCCAGAAACATGGAAAGAAAGCACCAACACAAGGAATAGAATTGGACCCAAGATTAGTTGCGCCAGCTTCGCCCTATGAGGATGAGGAGCTATTTTGAAACGATCCAAGAAATAAACTTCATAGAGAGCAGCTGCCACCCCAGCAAGAAGAAATCCTAGAACAAGCCTAAGTAATATATTTGTGAGAGCAACGGTGCCAACTGAACCATCATAATTTACCATCGTCCAGGAAAGGACAAGAGGAATAGAGAGCATACCGCCGAGAAGCATCTCCCGACGGTTTTTACGAAATTTGAAGAAGAGAAAGCCAAACAATAGTAAAAGCACTATTATAATTATTTCTAACATTAACCACATAATATACTAAAGAAACATCTATAGAAAGCCCTACCTTGGTCCTGTTGTTGCTATTCGGTATATAATAGATATATAGAAAACCCTAACAAAAGGAGACGAAAATGGAATTCTACAACGTCAAAAAGAGAGCCAAAGTTAATGTCCCAGACACAAAATTAAAGAAAAAAGCTTACGGAGAAGGAACAAATAGAGTTAGGTATGCAGCCCGAGCCGTTGATGATGATGGGACAAATCTAACAAAGTTTATTTCCAAAGAGACTTATGATAGTCTAAATGTACCCAAAGAATAATTCTGCCTACAGAAAGGTACTTAATGCCAAGAGTTGAAATAAATCAAAAAAACAAGGATCACTGTCGTTGTGGCGTTTGTTCAGTTCTACTGGCTAGTAAATGCGTCAAAACAACGACAGGACCCCGTGGTCTTCATTGTGCTACCGGTAGGACTGAATGTGACGACTACGACAAGTTTCAGAAATGCAAATGCCCCACTTGCCTAGTTTGGGACGAGAATAACTTGAAATCTGTCTATTACTGCCAGGATGGTAGTGCCGACGAGATAAATTAGTGAAACAAATTCTACCTGATTTTGTAGATATTGCCGGTGGTCCCATTACTCTCGTCTTTGCGCCGGACGGGACCGCCTATTTTAGTGAGCGGGTTACTGGCAATCTGTGGTCCCTCGTAAAGGAAAAATACAAACTCGTAAAGCATTTTTCTATAGTCCCCGTCACTGGGCACAACGAAACCGGGCTGCTCGGAGTTGCCCTGGATCCCAAGTTCTCTGAAACCGGCTATATTTTTTGTTATTATTCTTATGGTCCTGACGAAACCAACATCAATAATAAAGTTGTTCGCATAAAATCAGATGGATCCGATGAAACGGTTATTTTTGATGATATTCCCGGTGCCCTCATCCACAATGGCGGTATCATAGCTTTTGGTCCCGATAAATGTCTCTACATTGGCGTTGGGGTTCAAAACGAAATTAGAGAAAAATCTCAAGACAAAAACTGGCTTGGTGGCAAAATTTTGAGAATTAATGCCGATGGCTCAATTCCAGACGACAATCCATTTCCTGGTTCTCCTCTCTACTCCTATGGTCATCGAAACATATTCGGACTGGCATTTCATCCTAAAACCGGAAAACTTTACATTTCCGAAGACGGTCCTGAAAAAGACGACGAAATAAATATTATCGAACCAGGTGGTAATTATGGTTGGCCGAAAGTTACCGGCAAAGTAGATAAACCCGAATACGTTAATCCCATAATCGCATATACGCCAACGATTACCCCAACTCAGAGTGTTTTTGTCGACGGGAATCTATATTTCGGCAGTTACAATGAAGGATCAGTTCACAAGCTGACCCTAGGCGGAGAAAAATATAATCAAGTCGCTTCGGATGAGGTCGTATATCAAGGCAAATCATTCGGAGTTGTCGGTGTTTTTTATGGTCCCGACAAACAATTCTATATTACTACCCCAAACAGGATTATTAAGTTCGAGCCGAGTATTATTTCTCAGTAATATTTGGACAAGGCTGATGCGGACATCGGCCTTTTTTGACGTAAAGATGACAAAGCAGCGAGCCTTTGCCAGCTTTCATAACTTCCTTGCATTTTGCCTTCTGAATTTCATCTAGAGTTTGAGTTTCATTGCCAATAAGAGCATAAGCAATCACCATATATCCTACTATTATAAATAATAGAAAACCTGCTAGTACTCCAAATGTTATATAGATTAGTGTCATTTCATTCCTATTCTTTAGTTGGTGCCATCAAGCGGCACCGTGGTCGATGTCACTTGATGGTCTTGTCCCGTAGTAGTTCTTGTGAGCAGCCAAGTGGGCCAATTTGGCCATCCTGGCACTCCTGGCAGCTTCGTCACCACCGGTGACGAGCTTCACAGACCTAGGATCACCCTGGACTGCTCGTTGGATCAGCCGATGCTGATACCAGGATCGAAGACGGTTGAGCCCACAACTGACGAGAATCACGCCGGCGATGACGAAGGGAATCACGAGCATGACCAAGATTCCCCTGAGAACCGTTATCCCGTAAGCGTACTCTTGCAGCATTGCTGCCCCCTTCCAAGGTACAGATGACAAGAATCTGTCACCAAATTCTCCCACCCTGTTCCATAAAGTATAATTCAGCAGAGCAATGGGAGCAAGTCTTCTCCTTGACCTGAGGTCAATTCTCTAGTATAATTACACAGCAACTTATGAATGGTGACAGCGTCATATCTCAGCTCTCATCCGAATAAGTAGCAACCCTACGCGGCCCCGTAGTTCAGTTGGTTAGAACGCCACACTGTCACTGTGGAGGTCACCGGTTCGAGCCCGGTCGGGGTCGCCAAAGTACGCATGATGGAAC
>Ga0265338_10000520_pt1 | contig 67865 bp, 68 predicted proteins | sample 42126metaG_FD_193579 | JGI IMG/M metagenome (GOLD analysis project Ga0265338, IMG submission 193579) | Rhizosphere microbial communities from Carex aquatilis grown in University of Washington, Seatle, WA, United States - 4-21-26 metaG | ecosystem: Host-associated > Plants > Roots > Rhizosphere...
GTGCAGCCTGTTTTTTTCCTTTCAGGAGCTTTGTTTCCTTTGCAAGATTTACCCAAAATTATCAGTATTATTACAGCGTTTGATCCATTGACGTATGGGGTTGATGGTATCCGCGGTACACTGACAGGGTTGAGTCATTTCGGACTTGCGACAGACATGATCGTTTTATTAGTACTTGTTGCAATTGTTCTCTCCGTTGGCGCATCACTCTTTTCGAGAATTGAGATATAGAACACTACGCGAAAATTTGCATACCTCGCTCTTGAGGAGTAGAAATAGATTCTAAGATTTACATTCCTTGGAGATTGGTAAGAGGTTCGGTCGGTGAAAAATAAAATTCTTTGTCATTCTGATCAAGCGCGGCAACACGATAATCATATTTGACTCCTTTTTTCAAATAAGAAAGTGTATATTGAGAGATATTTGGTGGAATGTCCCTGACGGCATTGGTGAAAGTGTCTGTACCTTCTTGTCCGTAGTAGATATTATAGGCAGCAGCATTGGGGACAGGAGGAAGTGAGACAGTCGCTTGATCAAATAGTCCATTCATGATCTGTGCTCCTGCGACTTCTCCGGTAAGAGAGTGTCTATTTAACCCTACAACACCTGCAACCACTAGTACAAGGCATGCACTAATGATAACAATTCTACGGATATAAAGAGATGGTTCCAGATTGCGAGATGAAGAGTGGGGGATAGTGCGTTTTACTGTTTTTTTTGCTGTTGTTTTTTTGGGAGCGGTTTTCTTTTTCATAGCTATATTTAGTAGAGCAGAAAATAAGACTTGTTGTCAAGCTCTACATTACAAACTGAATTTTTTGAGAAAGACATTTTTGACAGTTTCAACAAGGAAGAGGTAAGCAGCAATCAGGATGACAAGGATGCCAAAGTATCGAAGAGGAGGAACACTAAGCCCTAATGCGTGAGCAATTGGCGTAAAGGGAAGCAAGATGCCGATGAGGGTTAATGAAAGACAGGTAAGGGTAAGCCATTTCCCCGGACGGCTTACGAAAAATGGTGTCCGTGCAGTGCGGATGACAAATACGACAAGTATTTCAGTTGCAATGGATTCTATAAACCAGCCGGTTTGAAACAGTGAACCTTTTGCATGAAAGATAAAAAGCATGACACTAAATGTCGCAAAATCAAAGATTGATGAAAGCGGTCCAAAGAAAAGCATGTAATTTTTGATAAAATCTATATTCCAGTGTCTCGGTTTTATGAGTGATTCCGCATCAACATTGTCCGAAGGGATGCTCAATTGGGAGACGTCATAAATGCCGTTGGTTAATAATATCTGCACCGGAGTCATTGGTAAAAAGGAAAGGAAGAATGATGCGCCGGCTGCTGAAAACATATTACCGAAGTTTGAGCTGGTTGCCATAAGAATATATTTGATAGTATTGTTAAAAGTTTTACGTCCTTCTGTTACTCCGTCGGCAATGACATCCAGGCCTTTGTGAAGGAGGACAACTGCTGCAGCGTCTTTTGCAACGTCAACTGCTGTATTCACTGAAATGCCCACATCTGCGCTGTGCAGTGAAGGCAGATCGTTGATTCCATCTCCCATATAACCGACAGTATGGCCGTGTTTTTGCAGTGTCTGGATGATTCTGAGTTTTTGTTCTGGTGTGACTCTTGCAAAAATATCAACATCATTCACTTGGGCAAAGAATTTTTCGTCAGTTAGGCGTTCCAGGTCGGCACCCAAAAGAATCTTTTTAAAAGGAATGCCGACTTCCTGGCAGATGCGCTGGGTGATTACTTCGTTATCTCCAGTGATAATTTTTGTCTGAACATTCAGATTGTGAAGTTTTTCCAATGCTTCTTTCGCACTCTTTTTAGGAATATCAAGAAACGTTACATACCCTTCAAATTGCAGATCTTTGACATCATCCCATGAGTATTCTTTTTTCTTTTCAATTTTTTTTGTTGCGAGTGCAACCATCCGTAATCCATGATCGTTGAGCGTCATCAATTTTTCATGGAGCCTTTTTTTATCGGGGATATTTTTGCAAAGAGCAATGACGTTATCAGGCGCACCTTTGACTATCATCTGATTTTCATTATGCTGTTCAATCACTGTATACATTGCTTTCCTGTTATAATCAAAGGCTTCTTCATCAATTTTTTTGATTCCAGATTTGAGTTTCATTTTATTTTTTATTGCATATTCCCACAATGAGACATCAATGGCATTTCCGAGGACTTTGTGGTGAACAATTGCGGTATTGCACAAAAGCGCAAGATCGAGTATCTCAGCATTTTTGTCGCCATGCAGATCCAGATAGTCGATGACGTCAATTTTGCCTTCGGTGATAGTGCCGGTTTTATCAGTACACAGTACATCCATATTTCCCAAATTTTCAATAGAGATAAGTTGCTTGACGACAATATGTTTTCTTGCAAGTTTTCCCGCGCCGTGAGCAAGACTTACCGTGACAATAACAGGTAGTAGTTCGGGCGTCAGTCCGACGGCGATTGCCAGAGAAAAGAGGAGTGAGTCAATTATCGCGTGTCCCAAAAGCCAATTGACAACAAAAATAACGGTAGTCATGATAAGAATCACTTTGATGATAAGATCGCCAAAGTTTGTGAGTCCTTTTTGAAACTCTGTGACCGGACGGATAAATGATGTCGTTTCAGCAATTTTTCCAAACGCTGTGTCTTTACCGATTTGGATGACAACGCCTCTTCCTGAGCCACTTTCGACAACAGTTCCCATGTAGCCCACGTTATCAATATTGATGGCACTTTTTGGTTCTTCTCGTAAGGCTTCACTAGTTTTATACACAGTTTTTGCTTCGCCAGTCAGTTCTGATTGATTGACTTCCAGATCTTTTGTTTCAATGAGCCGTACATCTGCAGGAATGATACTTCCTTGTGACAGGAGTACAATATCGCCAATTGTCAGATGTGCAACAGGAGCTTCAAGTTTTTCCCCATGTCGTTCAATAAGAGCAGTAGGAGAGATCTTTTTTAAGAGCGCATCAACAGTTCTGACTGCACTGTATTCATTCCATAATCCTAAAAGAACGCTTGCGATAATAAGTCCAAAAATATAGTACGAGCTGACATGTTGTCCTAGCAGGTAAGAGATAAATGTTGCAACAGCAAGGATAATGATAAGAGGATTTCCAGTAAACTGCCGAACAAAAATGGTGAAGAAATTTACTTTCCTTTGATGAATAGTATTTGGACCATATTGTTTTTGCCGTTTAAGGATTTCGTTTTCAGAGAGACCTGATGGGGAAGTATTAAGTTTTTGCAGAATATCCTCAGGGGATTCTTGCCAATACGTTTTTTCTTTGAGTAAATCAATTGCCATAGATTAGGTGCTAGGGACTAGGTGTTAGGGACTAGAAAAGATTCACCTTGCCTTGGTTTATGCAAACAGTATTTTCTGTTTTTCAAATTCTTTTTTGACGAGATACCGATATCTTTTTCCTATATCCCAGCGCTTTCCCGGAAACGTTACAATCGTCACACTAATAATCATAACTTCTATACTTTTGAAGTCATCAATGCCGTTCACCTTTGACCCAGGTAAAACGAACTCACCATAAGCCTGGTCAGTTTGCAATTTCTTCAGTGCATCTTCTGCTGCTTGCAGGATTTTATCGATATCCTGATTTGCTTTTACTGATAAATCGATTGCGACATTAAATTTATTGTACCTTGTGAAATTAGTAAGTTCTTTTACCTGACTATTGGGAAGAATAGTGATTGCCCCATTTCCAGCTCGGAGTTTAAGCGTTCTGGCACCGATATATTCCACAGTCCCTTCGACTTCTCCTGTCTTAATGTAATCTCCAATTCCAATAGAGTCTTGTGACAAGAGAAAAAGTCCATTTGCAAAATCTTCAATGATTGATCGTGCACCAATACCAATAATGATACCGATGATACTAGCTGATGCGAGAAGGGGAGTAAGGTTTATTCCAAAGATTGTCAGAATAACATAGAACGCGAAAATATACACAACAATAGTTACAATATTGCGAAAAATGGCAACAATGGTGCGTGCCCGTTTATTTCCAAAACGCTTCGGTACCTTGATGAGGGACCGGAAAATAAAATCTGCAAGGACCGCAATAAAGAGGGTAATTCCTGCTGAGATATACGTTTTGATTAATGCTGCTGAAAAGAAATCAATTTTCATGGTTTCTTTTAGCATATATCACTCATGAAAGAGAAGCAAGTTGAGGAGAGATTTTTGCTAAGAAATGCGTGCTGTGAGGCTGTTTGTCCGCGGAAAGTTTTTCTTAGAGAGTAACAATTTTTGATTTGATAATATTTTAAAATCACTGACGTCATTGAGAAATTCATCCAATAAACTTTGCTCCTGATCTTTTTTGATAACAATTCGGAAGCCTTCTTTTTTCAGTCCATGCACTTTATAAGCATGCTGCAACCACCCTTGTTCTTCCAAATACTTTGAAAGCTTCATGACATCATTTCCATAGACGAAAAGTTGTGGCGAGTAAGGGGAGCCGGGAAAAGTTTGATAGCCAAAGCTTTGCAATGCTTCGGTTAATTCCTTTTTGACCGAAAGATATTTTTTGGCAAAGGCTCTATAACCCTGATATTTGTATAAAACGATATTGGTATATAAACTAAAAACAGCAAGAGAAGATCCTGTGACAGTCAAGCTCGCCATTTTTTTATTTCCTGAGCTGAGATATTCGATGCTTCCTGTATATTTTTGTGTTACTTCTTTATCTCTCAGTAATAAGAGCCCTCCACCACATAATGAAAGACCAAATTTATGACAGGAAATATTCATAGAAAAAAGTCTGTCTAATTGAGTGAATTTATATGGAATATCAGTATCAAAGTAGGGGATAATAAATCCGCCGATTGCGGCATCGATATGAACGTACGTATCATGTTTCCGGGCAATTTCGTTTAATTGCTTGATATCATCAATAACTCCTAGTTCTGTTGAGATCATAATGCCGGCAATAAGAATAGTATTTTTATCTATTTTCTTTTCAACATCTTTAACATCCGTTGCATAGGCTTCATTTTTTTCTATTTCACGCACTTCGAGATTGAGCATTTGAGCACATCGTTTCAAACTATAATGCGCGTGCTTTGGAATAAGAATATTGGGCTTTGTAATATTTTTTTCGTCCCGTGCTTTTTCTCTTGCATAGTAAAAAGCGAGAAGAATACTTTCTGTTGAACCAGAGGTCAAAACAGTAGTGCCGTTTTTGTTATCAAAAAGTTTTTTGAAATAAGATTCTATAACACTTTCAAAATATTTGAGTGACTTATAGCCATTTCGGTCAACCACATTTTTGTTAAGATAGCTGAAGAGATACTGATAGACAAAGGGATTTTTGTGGATAGCAGTAAAAGTCCCGACATTTTTTTTCTCACTGGGGTCTTCTTTTATTAACTTATCTAGTTTAATTTGCAATTTTTGTATATTATTCATAAAAAGAGGGTAAAATTAACTATAACAAAGTTATTCATTACTTGTCAACCCGATTTCTTTCATAATTCTTACTGATTGTTTATCTATTTCTTAGCAAGAGTATGTATTATATATTTGTATTTTAGAAAGGAGAGGTGTGTATGAAACAATTCATGGAGTTTATTGAGAAACAAATAGGGAAGATAGTGAGTTCATTTTTTACAGTAATTTCTGCATCAATTTAATGAGACCGCTTTGTTAGCACTTGACAAGTTTATCTGCTAATCGTATACTAGGGAATATGGACAACGATCAAATACCAGATTTCCTCAAACCGGTAACGCCCGCAGAAGCCTTAAAAAAATTCACTATTAATCTGACAGATTCTGCCAGAGTTCATAAAATTGATCCTATTATCGGGCGTGAAGTTGAAATTCGCCGCGTGATGGAAATTCTGTCCCGTCGTACCAAAAATAATCCCGTCCTTATCGGCGATCCTGGTGTCGGCAAAACGGCAATTGTCGAAGGTTTGGCTCAAAAAATTGTAGAAAATTCTGTCCCAACACCACTACGTGACAAAGAAGTTATTGTCTTAGATTTTGCGTTATTACTTGCCGGTGCCAAATTCCGTGGTGAATTTGAAGAACGGCTTAAAGGAGTTATTAAGGCCGTCGAAGAAGCCGATAGTAAATATATTATGTTTATTGACGAGCTTCATACATTGGTTGGCGGGGGAGCAGCAGAGGGTTCTAACGACGCTGCCAATATCCTCAAACCGGCACTCGCCCGCGGGACACTTCGGATGATTGGTGCAACAACGGTCACGGAATATCGTAAATATATTGAAAAAGATCCAGCACTCGCCCGCCGTTTCCAGCAAGTTCTTATTGATGAGCCGACTATTGAAGATTCTATTTCGATTCTCCGCGGTATTAAAGAAAAATATGAACTCCATCATGGAATTCGTATTACCGATAATGCATTAATTGCGGCAGCAAAATTATCTGCCCAGTATATCCCCCAACGATTTCTTCCTGACAAGGCAATTGATCTTATCGATGAAGCAGCTGCTGCAATCAAGATCGAAACCGAAAGTATGCCCGCAGAGCTTGATGAATTAAAACGTAAAATCATGCAGCTTGAGATAGAATTGGCAGCATTGCGGCGCGAAAAGAACGCGCTTGCTAAGTCGAGAAAAGAGCAGCAAGAAGAACAATTGAAGAAATTAAAGCAACAGGCAGATGTTATCGAAAAACGCTGGAATGAACAAAAGGATTTAATTCAAAAGATTCAGGAGATTCGGGCAAAAATTGATGGTTACCGCATTGAACTTGAAAAAGCAGAACGTGCTGTTGATCTACAAAAAGCTGCAGAGATCAAATATGGCAAAATTCCTGAATTTGAGAAAAAGCTTCAAGAACAAGATGATCTCCTAAAAAAAATTCCTCCTGAAGAACGCGTGCTTCGTGAAGAAGTTGATGAAGATGATATTGCCCGTGTTGTCTCCCGCTGGACTGGAATTCCTGCAACACGTATTCTCTCAACAGAATCTGAGCGACTCCTCCGTCTTGAAGATGAACTCAAAGAATATGTCGTCGGACAGGACGAGGCAACCTCTGTGGTTTCCCGTGCTATCAGACGATCACGTTCCGGTTTGGGAGCAAAAGATAAGCCAATTGGTTCATTCCTTTTCTTGGGACCAACAGGTGTTGGTAAGACTGAAACTGCCAAGGCACTCGCCCGCATTCTGTTTAGTGATGAGCATGCAATGACACGGATTGATATGAGTGAATATATGGAGTCACATGCAGTTGCCAGATTGATTGGTGCGCCTCCCGGCTATGTGGGTTATGATGAAGGCGGACAATTGACTGAAGCGGTCAAGCGTCGCCCCTACTCTGTTATTCTTTTTGATGAGATTGAAAAAGCTCATCCACAAGTATTCAATATTTTTCTGCAGCTTTTTGATGAAGGACGTCTTACTGACAGTAAAGGCGTTACCGTTGATTTCCGAAATACCATTATCATAATGACAAGTAATTTGGCTGGTGAAGCGATCCGTGATGCAAAAGATAAAAAAACTGCTGAAAAAGATGCATGGGAAGTTTTGCATGCACATTTCAAACCTGAATTTTTGAATCGTCTTGATTCGGTTGTAATTTATAATCCCCTCTCCCCTAAAGAATTGGTGCAGATTGCGCAGCAGCAATTGGAGCAAGTCCGAGAGAGAATGGCGGAGAATGGCGTTTCATTCGTTGTGACTGATGATCTGATGATGTATTTCGCGGAAGTTGGTTATGATCCAATCTTCGGTGCACGACCTTTGCGTCGAGCGATTGAGGAAAAGCTGGTTGATGAAATCGCAATAAGGCTTATTGAAGGAACGATCAAAGCTGGTGATACGATTGAGCCAAAGGTTAAGGATGGGAAGATAGTGCTATAATCTAGTAATGAGTACCGACGGCGGCGAAGGGTTTCCTATAGGAGATCCTTGGGTTCCAGGTGATGCAAGAGATACAGAAACTCTTTTGAAGAAAGAGACAAAACGGGAATTAGTAAGTGTACTTGAAGGATGGGATGCTGTTGCAGGAGAACCTCTTCATCCTCTTATAGGTGCTTTTCTTGGTGTTGAGAATCCTGAAAACATTCGATATATTCCTTTAACAGGTGTAGAGAATGGGGTTCCGCTCAATATTGATATATATAGAAGTCCAGAAGGAAATCCTGATAAGCCAAACCGTCGATGGTCCGTTGTCATGGATGATCCCCAAAACGAAGATTTTGAAACTCAACTATTTGTTGATGAAATTCCGGATGGATGGGATGTGGAATATCATAAGCTAAGGCGTTCCAAAGATGATCGAATGAATGAAGAGATTGCTTTCGCAACGAGTGATGCGGAGTATATTGAAGGTATGTACCCTAGAGCGGAAACAAGCAGACAACAAGCTCGAGAGTTAGGTATGGCTAGTGTATCTGATCAAAAAGTTAAAGATATTATTAAAATACTTAGAGAGGCTGAAAAACGAAAAAGCCCTCAGGGAGAATAAAAAATCTGATTATGGAAGAACGAAAAACATGCAAAAAGTGCGGAGAGAAATTGATTGAAAAGCAAACCAAACGGACTGCAGAGCAATTGAAAAAACCATATTATTATTCTGCCTATTATTATTGTCCCAATTGTAATAAGTTATACCATGATGAGAAATTTAGAGTTGTAAATGCTCAGACTACTCCCCTGTTTGATTCTTTGCAAAGACCTCACCCTGACCCTCTCCTTTTAGGAGAGGGAATGAATGATGGATATGATGCTAAAATATGGACAGATGGAGCCTGTGTCAGAAACGGCACTCCACGGGCAAAAGCTGCCTGGGCATTTGTGTCAGGTAAAACAGAACGGGCAGGGCTGATTGAAGGCAAGCAGACCAACAATATTGCCGAAGGAACGGCAATTCTCAAAGCACTAGAATGGGCGGGAGAAAAAGGATTTAAGAAGATCTTGCTTCACACAGATAGTCAGATATCACTTTTTAACCTCAAAAAGCCTGCAAGCAAGGTTATTGCAAACCGAGAAATTTTTGAACAAATTGAAAAGCTTATTGCTGAGTTTAATTTATCTATTGATTACAAGAAAGTACTTGGTCATTCAGGTGATCCAAACAATGAACGGGCGGACGGGCTGGCAAATGGCTTGGCTGCATCGTAAACTATTTAAAAAAGAGTAAGGACAATAATCCCTGCGATCATGGCTGAGGCCGCAAGTTTCTCCTTTTTCGTCAGATGCTCATGGAATAAATATGTTGCAGCAACGGCTGAAACAATTGCAGTTGAGTTACTTAATGATGCAATAATCCCCACGTTAAAATATCGCACTCCAACGGTATACCCTACTGTTCCAAGACAAATGAGTATAGCATTTGCCACAACAGATCGGGAAATCGTTTGTCTGTAAGGAATTTTCTTTTTCGCAAATACTAAATGCAAACCTGCAGCAAGAGTCACCCCTACTTCAACAAGAAATGCTGAAAGCCAGGGACCAAGCCAATTTGTTGCATAAACCAGAAAAAAGTAAAAACAGCCCCACCCCACCGTTGCGATAAGCGCATAAGGAATGCCACTTGATAATTGTAATACTTGCGACTGCCGCCAGTTTTTCAGATCAATCGACATGATCACATTGGCGCCGATAATCACGATAATTGCTACCCATTGGAGAGGATGAATTGTTATTCCAAGCAACAATGCTGAAAGAAGAACAGTGACAAACGGCGAAGTTCCCGAAATTGGTGCCATGATACTGATTCGACTGATCTTAATCCCATGAGTAAAGGCAAGTACCGGAAGATATCCTGCTACCCCCAGCCCGATAGTCAGCAATATTTCAGAAAGATTCGTAAAGTGAGCATGACTTATCAATGCTGCTATTGCGAGAAGAACTGAAACAACAATTCCCCGCAAAAAAAGCAACTGTGCAGCTCCGAACTTTTTCGCAAGCGGTTGGGAGTAAACATTTGCAAGTCCATAGGTAATCATGGAGATCAAACCGAGAAGAATTGCCAGCAAAATCTGCATGACTGTAGTATATCAGTTCAATAAGATCTGCTACTATAGAAGTGCTGTATGGATGGGCAGATAAACGTTACTGAGAAGAAAGAAGTTGAGGAAGAGTTCTCTCTTAAAAAACTCTTTGTGCCGTTAACCACGACAAAAGCAGTCCACTGGATTATTACCATCGGCATATTCGTCTTTTTTAATTCGCTTTTTAATGGATTTGTTGGTGATGATGAAGGACAAATAACCGGAGCTGCTCTTGTGCATTCTTTGAGTAATATCCCCATTATCTTTCATAGTGTTTTACAGATGGGGACAAATCAAGGAGGTACTTATTATAAACCCGTTACCTATACGATTATTACCATTTTATATTCTTTTTTTGGGAACTCAGCTTTTTTCTATCACCTTACACAAGTAACGCTTCATATCGCAAATAGCATCTTAGTATATTTTTTATTGAAGAAATATATTCGTAATACCGTAGCATTTTTTCTTTCTCTTACTTTTCTTGTCCATCCGATTAACTCGGAAACGGTATCTTATTTAGCAGATTTGCAGGATGTCCTTTTTATGTTTTTTGGGTTATTAGCATTACATTTGATAGCAGTGAAGAAGCAAATGCTTGTAAAAGCTTCGTTAGTAATACTTATGTTACTTGCGTCAGTGTTATCCAAAGAAACGGGGATTTTATTCTTTATCGTTATTCCACTGTATAGTTGGTTATTTTTATCCAAAGAACGGTTAACAATTTTTATCTCTACAGGAATTTCTTTTCTCGTTTATTTGCTTTTGAGATTTTCCTCAACACTTCTTACATCATCAGGACTCTACCCTTCTGCTATTTCTCAACTGAATTTTCCGCAGAGGCTTTTGAGTATTCCCAAAATTGTTTTCTTTTATTTGCATTTATTTATTTTTCCAAACAGTCTTGCGATCGGATGGAATTGGGTTGTTGAAAGAGCAACATTTGCTGATTTTTACTTACCGTTACTATTTGATTGTTTATTTTTGCTTCTCCTAGTATTTTTTATTCTTTTTTTACACAGAAAGAAAAATGCGTCAATGAAAATTTATACATTTTTTGCAGTATGGTTCATTCTTGGACTTACGATGCATCTCCAGATTATTCCGTTAGATTTTACTGTCGCTGACAGATGGTTTTATTTCCCGCTTGTTGGACTTCTTGGCATGATCGGCATTGCAATAAATCAAATCAGGTTCTCTGATAAAAAACTAAAAGTTATCGCAATCTCTGCAGCTTGTTTACTTATTTTTATTTTGGGAATTCGTACCATTATCAGAAATGCTAATTTCCATGATGATATTACTCTCTATTCGCATGATTTGAAAATAATTCCTGATAATTCTGTCTTGGAGAATGGATTGGGAGTTGCTTACTTTCATGGAGGCAATATCTCAGCTGCGAAGCAGCATTACGAACGATCCATCAAACTGGATGTTCATTCCGAAAGCTGGAATAATCTGGGTGTCATTTATGTGCAAGAAAGGGAACTCAAAAAAGCAAAAGTCTGTTTTCAACAATCAGTTGCTCAAAGTGGTTTTGAATTAGGCTATGAGAATCTGGCGCAATATAATCTCTTGTATGATACTCCGCAGTCTGCCAAAACGATCGCACTGCAAGGACTAGCAAAGTATCCTGACAAGCCTGTTCTATGGTTCATTTTGGCACAAGCAGAGTATAAACTAGGAAATAAAAGCGTAGCACTCACCGATGCACAAAAATCTTTCGAGCTTTCGCCAAGTGAAAATATTTATCAGTTTATTAATGAGGTAAATAGAGAGATAAAATAAGTCATAGCATGGATAATAAAAATTCTCAAGAAGAGTTTTCTTTTAAAAAATATTTTACCCCTTTAACTACTGTTAAAGTAGTTCACTGGATTATCCTTATTGGGCTTATCGTTTATTGTAATGGATTTTTTAATGGATTTGTCAAAGACGATTATGCGGAGATTATTAACAATCCAACTGTGCAATCTGTCACAAACCTTCCCAGTTTGTTTACTGGCAGTCTTTTTTATAATGGTTTAGGACAACAGCTTACCGGATCGTTTTATAGACCTGTTACGAGTGTTGCCTTTGCTAGTGTTTATTCATTATTTGGTCCGAATGCTTTTGCCTTTCACTTTTTTCAAATTCTTTTATTCATTGCCAATGCTTGTTTTATCTTCTTCTTTTTCAAACAATTTTTCAGAAGAGCGATTGCTTTTGTTTTATCTCTTGTCTTTCTCGTGCATCCGATTAATAGTGAGGTGGCATTGTATGTCTCTGCAATACAGGAAACGCTCTTTTTCTTTTTTGGAATGATAGCGTTATTGCTGCTTCGTAAATATAAAACACAGAAATTCCTTATAGCAGCGAGTATTTGCTTGCTTCTTTCATTGCTTTCTAAAGAAACAGGAATACTTTTTTTCTTTGTTTCTTATGTATATCTTTTTCTCTTTGCCCGCAAAGGGTTTTACTATTTTTTGGGTTATAGTTTCGCCGCTTTATGTATCTATTTTTTCTTACGTGTGAACGCGATTGGGCTCATTAATCACACGGTAGCAAATGCTCCTATTCAAAGTGTTAGTTTGATGACCCGTTTAACAAATACCCCTGCAATGTTTTTGTTTTATGTAAAGACTTTTGTTTTTCCTTATGCTCTCTCCTCTTCTTATCAATGGGTCTATACAAATATAGATTTTATTCATTTCTGGTTTCCTTTGGCTGTAGATATCGTTATTCTTATTATTATTTTTTTCAGTGCTTTTATTATTCATAAACGATCTTCCCGAAAATATTTTCTTGTTTATCTTTTCTTTATAAGTTGGTTTTTATTAGGATTATTTCTTCATATGCAAATTTTGCCTCTTGATAAAACAGTAGCCGAGCAATGGTTTTATTTCCCGATGGTAGGGATTTTGGGCATGCTTGGTGTGGTATCTGAAGAGATGCATATTTCAGTAAAGAATAAATGGATTTTTACCGCAATATGCTTAGTACTTATTCTTTTATCAGTTCGGACGTTTGTGAGGAGTTTTGATTGGAAAGATGATTTGAGTATTGCCACTCATGATATTACTGTATCAAAAGACGCATATGACCTGGAAAGTGAGCTAAGTTTTGCCTATTTTCAGAAAGGTAATCTTCCTCTCGCGCTTCTGCATGCTCAGAAATCAGTAGAACTTTATCCTGCAGTAACAAATTTAGATAATTTGGGCTCACTTTATGGCTATCTGGGGAATTACAAAGAGGCAGAAGCGTCTTATCATAGATCATTATTGTATGGCAGTTACTATTTAACGTATGAGAATTTGGCAGTTATTGGGGCAAATTATGGTGATAAAAAGAAAAACATTGCTTTTATTAAAAATGTAGCACTCAAACAATACCCCTATGATGCAAAAATTTGGCTTTATTTAGCAGGACTTGAATATAATAACGGTGATAAAAAAGATGCGCTTGTTGATCTGCAACAATCATATCAATATGGCCCATCTGCGCAAGTCGTAGCGGTATATAAAACAATGATTAATAACAAACCGGTGAGCACTGGGATTGTAAGAAGTAATCATTAACTGCTGATAGATTGACAGATGAATTTTACTCGTTTATAAATAAAGTAAGCTTAACAATATGCGTTTTAAAATACAGCTTGTTACATTTTTTTGTGTTTTACTACTCTCTCCCTTGTTGTTGAAAGGAACTGTCTTTGCTGAGGACTTTATTGTGACAGGTACGGTAATAGATGGTAAAAATAACCCAGTGGTTAATGCAACTGTTACAGCAGTGGACGCTACAACGCAAAAAATTATTGCAACAACGACATCGGATAAAAATGGCTATTATTCATTCTCAGTTCCCAAAGGAACGTATGATATTACTACCTCTCCTCCGGCGGGAAGCGGATTGCAGACAGGGACAGATTCTCCTATTACGATTGCGTCCAATACAACGCTTCATAATGATTTAAATACAGTAGGGAATGCCCCTTCACATAGCTTGCAAAAAAACTCTCCAATAGAAAAAGAACTTGGCTGGGTACTGTTAGTCATTTTTCTGGTTGTTATTATTGTCGCTGTGGGTGTTGCATTGCCGCGAAAGAAAAAATAGCATTTATTTATCGTAATTGTGTTGCTTTTACCAGTATCCAATAATCATTCCAGTCGACAACACCATTATGATCAACATCATATCTGGCATCATAAACTCCTTGATAAATAGCCGCATACCATGGGTTCCATGGAAGGACATTCACAACAGTGTTACAGTCAACTGTAGTGGATTCTATGGGGCTCATAATCCGCATATCGCCCTCATTGTACATCCGGTAATAAATCGTTGAGCCGCATTTCCAGCCGCTCCAGGATTGGGGATTGCTTACGATAAAGCCACGAGTTGATGTGGGCGTTGCGATATTGCTTGCATCCATGGCACTGCCAGTATCTGTAGCAAAATCATAGCGTATTGTGCCATCATACGTGCCTGAGGTTTGATTTAAATCTGTTGGATTGGTCGCGACATCGAGTCGAAAACCACTCGTCCCATATATATCATACGAGTACATAAAAAGCGCATAGGTTCCATACGGTCTGGTAGAGAAGTTGCTAAACATCTGCTGATTTGGTGGATTTGTCGTTCCGGTAACATGAATGGTGATAGTCATTGGAGGGGCTGGACTAGTGTTAAGCCAAATTCCCATTGTATAATCTTGTATTTGTGCGCCGGTTGAGATCGTGATAGTGTAATGAATCGTTGTGCTTTGTCCACCCGCAAGTGTTACTGATGCTGCTGGTATTCCGTTGAGTACAAAATCTGTCGGTTCATAATGATCGATGCCAATTACTGCCGATCCACAGCTGGCTGGATTGTTATTCGTGATTGTAAGTGATTCATTAAGTACCTCTCCCGCAACCCCGCTGTAAGTGGTTGTGGCAAGCGATTGGCTTGGATAATTAAAGCAATTTATCGGTGTGGGCGTAGGCGGAGCAGGTGTATTAGTTGGAGCAGGTTGAAGTACTTGTACACTGCCGCTGACAGGATTAACTGATTGCTGGCCTTGTTTAGCAACCCACAATTGATAATCATAATTTCTTACAGCAGCAGTTGATGGCACTTGAATGCTGAACGGGATTATTTCCGTTCCTCCTCCAGCAAGCGTAAAGCTCGGAGGAAGCCCTGAGACAATCCAGCCACTCGGGAGACCTTGGCTTATCGTGTAAAGTGAAGAACAGCCCGGTGTGTCGTTGCTGGTTACCGTTAATGTGTTATACACTGTGGCACCAGGCAGAACGCTGACTGGATTGGTTTGGCTGAGTGCAACAGTTTGGTTATGTGAACAATCAAGGGGAGCAGGTGTAGGTGTTGGACTTGTTGATTGTGAAGCAGGTTCAAAATTCGGTGAGCCGCTTCCTGACGGACCGTCATATCCAACTGCTGCCGTACACGCTGTTGTTCCACCGCAACTGCCATCAGACCCTGTTGTCACATCTCTGAATTTTGAAGGATTTGCGTAGATATAAGAGGCGCTTGGGACATTTGCCGGAGCGTTTCCTGTAAGGGTAAGAGCTGAAGCGACGAGAGGTGAAGAAACACTGGTTCCGCCAAGAATCCACCATCCGGAACTGTCTCCATAAAGAGTTGAATCGTAAACAGAGACGCCGGTATTGGGATCAGCATCTGCGGAAACATCAGCTATACTTCTTTTTGTACCGCAACCTGTTAAGTTCCAATTTGAAACATCCGTCTGGAAAGTATTTGCGGTCTCATAGAGTGAACAGCCGCTTCCTGATAAACTCCAAACAGATTCTGAAGAATACGTATAATTAGGAAGTAGTGAAAGAGTTGTTCCTCCAACAGCAATAACATCTTTTAATGCCGCAGGGAAATAAGCTCCATATCCCCAGTCTCCAGAGGATGCAGTGACATAAATGCCTGGGTGATTATACGATGAGTTATAGATGTCTTCGTTAGAAAATTCATTTGCTCCGTAGCTATTTGAAATGGCTGTTGCTCCCAGTTGCGCTGCTTCGCTTTCCGCAGCTGCTATATCTCCAAAGCCATTTGACTGTGCTTCAACGAGAAGAATTTTACAGGTCTGGCAAACAGCATGTGCTATTTGAACATCCAATGATTCTTCAAGTGCCCAGTCTTCAGCGGTGTCAGGTAATGGTGATGTCTGACCGGTTTGATTGACAACGGTAAGGCAGCCGTTTGCGATGGTACAAGGTGGAAGTCCGTATGCTTGGCTGTATGTTTGCAGATCGCTTTCAACAGTTGGATCGTTGTATGCATCAACGATGGCGACTGTTTGTGGGCCAAACGCTATCGGTTGTGGACATACTGATTGCACCGGACCGCCAGGAGTACACGGTAGATTATATGCCGTATGAATTTGGGTCGGTCCATAGCCTCCTGTTAATGCCAGTGAAGAAAGTGGTGTGCCGGTTGAATTAGTTACCACTTTTGCCATGCAAGCAACACCGCCGCCGCCTGATGTGTTGCAGGTATTTTTTGTTTGTCTTGACGTAATCTGCATGGGTTGATTAGGAGAAGGAGAAGGAACGATTGCGAGGGTGCCATTCGGATTGAGTGCCTGGAAACATTCTTGTGCATCATTTGTTGAAAACGTACAGGAATAACAATCTTTTGAGGTGCCGTTGGTATTTGGACATCCCGGCTCAAGAACACCGTTTTTTGTATATTTAGTATCAGAACTTGCGTTGAACCCCCGAGATTGTGGATTGTAGCATAAGGCGACTGCGTTGTTGCATTCGGTAACATAGACATTTGCAGGTTCTTTTGCTGCCAGATAACTTGTCTGTAATTGTCCTCCTCCCGTAAGATCTTTAATGCAGGATGGGATATCAGTGAGTTTTTGTGCAGTAGTGAGTTCATTTTTGCATGTCGGATCATTGACCCACGGATAAGTCTTCTGCTCAGTATAGTAATAATTGACAGCATCTGAGAAATCTTTTGAAACTGCACTGGTGCTGACGTCTGTTGATTTACTAATTTGTTCCAGGGGATTGACGGCAATGAGGACGATTGATAAAAGAACCGCCAAGATTCCTATAACAATAAGAATTTCTACAAGAGTAAAGCCGTGCAAAGATAGCTTTTTCATTTATACTATCTTAACTTTATACGGATGAGGAGATTTTTGTCAATATTATTATAAACTTGAGTTTCTTAATTTGACACACTGTTAGTGGTGAGTTTCTTTTATGATTTCTTTTGCTTGTTTTTTCATTTCTTCTTCTATTTCCTTCTGATATTCCTTATAGAGATACCAGATACAATAAAGAGAAACAAAAAGCAGGGTATAAGAGAAAAAGAAAATAACTGTTGCATAGAGACTATATATAAATCCCTCCCCTGTTGTCGTCAGTGAGTAGAGAAAAAATCCAACCAGAGCAAAGGGGAGTAGTAATAAATATCCATGAACCCAGTCATTTTTACTATGGTGACGGTATCGTCTGGGCACATGTCTGAAAATATGAGTAAATTCTTTGGGAGCATAGAACGTGTAGATAATAAAACCAATAAAAAAGAGCAGGCCGATTATTGTGTTTATTATAGCTGCTATTAATCCGCTGACAAAAAAGCTCCAGAGAGAAATGAAACAGACCAAGATTATCGCACTTGCGAAGATAATAATCTGCAATTCCTTTTTTGCGAGTCTCCGCGCTTTGGGAACAAAAGATTTTTTGAGCCACACTTGTGCTTCTTGTTCCTCTTTCATATATCGGATACCGCGTTCGAGTATCTCTTCATTTTCCTTTTGTAATTCTTTGTATAGATACCAACTGGTTCCAAGTAGCAAAAGAAGGATAGGGAAGACGATAAAAAAAGATGTGCTGCTTTGGAATGTCAGTAAAAGGAGAGCGATAATAATAACGGCAAGCGCCATGAGGCGAGGTTTGTTTAATTTTTTCATATCTTTATCGTAACATAATCTCTTACTGAATTCTGTCTTGCAATCTTATTGGTAAAACGTTATCATATTTGTATGATTTCTGTTTATTCACTCTTAGCAAAAATTCTTCCTACTCAACCCGCATATGCACATTGTGATCTTCCCTGTGGTGTTTATGATCCTGCACAGGCAAGGATTGAAGCGGAGAGTGTGCTTAAGGTAATGCAGAAATATCAGGATAACGATGATTTTGTTTATCGGACACGTGCTTTAATTATTAAAGAACAACGAGCAGAGCTTGTTAAGCATCATCTCTGGGTTCTTTGGACAGATTATTTTAAACCCGAGCATCTTGAAAAATTTCCTAATCTTCATGATCTTTTCTGGAAGGCAACAAAACAAGCAGGTGAGACAAAGCATTCAGTGGACCCAGCAGATGGACAAAAGCTCCTTGATATGATTGATGAGATTGCTGAGATATTTAAGAAAACAAAACAAGCCGCAAAGTAAAACCAGAAAGTACGAGGTATAATTAAAAAAATATTTCATGGTTCTTCAAAATTTTTTTTTACTCCTCGCCCCTTTTTATAAATACAAGATTTTTGGAGATAGTATGCTTCCAACGCTTCCGGCAGGGCAGAGCGTTATGGTTAATCGAATGAGTTATGTGTTTAACCAACCACAAATAGGAGATATTGTTGCATTGCATGACCCACGAGATGGAAAGGTGCTCATTAAGCGGATTACAAAGGTTGAGGACAAGAGCTATTTCGTCCAAGGAGATAATAAAAGTCATAGCACAGATAGCAGAGTTTTTGGTATGATAGGGAGAAAAGATATTATTGGAAAGGTGATTGTTTTATAATTTTTATGCTTGCTTTGATTCTTTGTTTGCTTGTTATTCTTATTTTATTGTTTCTTCTCTCCATGCTCTGGCCGCCAGATAGCCCTTGGTCACCCTGGTGGCGGACTTCTCCGGAGCTTGCCCGAATTGAATGTAAACTTGCAAAAGTCAAAAAGGGGGATATCATTTATGATCTTGGTTCGGGGGAAGGAACAGCGCTTATGATTGCAGCAAAGGAATTTGACGCGACAGGAGTGGGTATAGAAATTGATCCATTTCGTGCCTATTTCTCCAAAATTGCTGTGAGATTAACAGGGCTCGCAAAAAAGATTGTAATTAGACGCGATAGCTTTTGGGAGGTTGATATTTCTGAAGCAACTGTTGTTTTTATGTATCTTATTCCAAAAACCCTTGTTAAGTTGCGTCCGAAGCTCTTAAAAGAGCTGAAGCCAGGTACTCGCGTGGTGACATTTGTGTATCGCATGGACTTGCCGATGATTGCGAAAGATGAAAAAGCTGAGTTGTATTTGTACGAGATACCAAAAAAGAAATAGCAGATAAAACTAAATTATGTCTTTAATACCATTTGGATCACAAATAATTTTTGAAGAAGCAAAAGAACAAGGATTACATCCTGAATGGGAAACAGAATTTGGGTTATTTTCGGTTCAGCATAACGGAAAGACTAGATATGTATACTCTACTCATCTTCTCATCAATTCAACTCTGGGTGCTTACCTAACAAAAGATAAATATACAACAAATAAAATTTTAGAAAAGCATGGTTTCCCTATTATTCCTTACATCTTTACAAAAAATATCCAGGAAGTAAATCATTTCTTTGATCAATACAATCCAATAATCGCAAAGCCAGTTATGGGAGAACAGGCTCACGATGTAAAACTTATTACTCACCACGATCACATAACAAACTATCCATTAGATGAGACGCTTTTTGAAAAATTTATTCAAGGAGAAGAATATAGGTATCTTGTCTTACAAGGCAAAGTGGTTGCAGCTCAATCAAAAAATTTAGCTCCAACAGCTCAATACCCTTGGAGAAAATATATTACAAATCTAGAACCTACTGAGTATAAGGACTCTTTTAAAGATATGGCTTTGAAAATTGCAGAACTTGTCGGATTAGGACTTATAGCTGTTGATTTCTTGTTAGACGATGCTGGCAAACCTTATGTTCTTGAACTAAATAGTGCACCAGGTCTTTATAGTTTATATAACCCAGACAAAGGTAATCCAATTAAGGTAGGAAAACTTCTTCTTGAAATTATACTCAATTCTTCATAAATTGCGAATAAGGAGTATTAATGGCATTCAGTGGTATTTCTTCATCCTCAAATACAACCATCGTAGTTTATCTGCTACTTTGTACGCTTGATAAACAACAGGATTGATAACAAGGTCATAGCTTCCGATGAATTCAACGTGCTCCGGTCCGAATTTCCTTTTGAAATCATGAAAGCCAAACCAGGGATCATTTGGATCGGGATTCTGATCCATTGAGCCCCACATATCAAATTTCTTCAAACCCAATTTTTTGCCAAACAAAATCCCTTCCCACATCGCAAGATTTGAATGCATAACGTTTCGGTGCTCATTGCTCGATGCCCCATAAGGGTAATAAAGTGTATCGTGGAAGATGAAGAAGAGAAGCGTTGTGAGAATTTTGTCTTCATATTCGGCGGTGAAAAGGTGAGAAGTGAGTTTGTTTATATCTGTATCGTGGGAGAATGTCTGCCATTGGAGCTTGTGATAGTGTTTGGTGTGCGCGTAGAATTTTTGTCTTATTGTTGTTTCTTCAGTGAGTTTCCAATACTCCTCAAATGCTTTGTCAGAATCATCTTCAACGACTTTGACACCGTGTCGTTTTGCGACTTTAATATTATATCGTGCTTTTGGATGCATATCTCTCAGCAGGTCTTCTTCGGATTTTGTTAAGTCCAAGACGAACGTATATTTTGTGAAGAGCGGATGAGCGGCGGGTTTAAGTTTTAATTCTGTCATTCTGGCTTGTCCAGAATCGATTCTGGAGTCGTCGCTTTGCTCCTCCCCAGAATGACGCTTTGTAATAATATTTGGTTCTAATTGGATGAAAACACAATTATTTTCTTTTCCGATTTTTTTTAATTCTTCGAGTAACTCTTTGGTTGGCATGTCCCCTTTTGGCAGATAGCCGATGGTCAAGTTAGTTTTTGGTATTTGATGGATTGTCAGTTGAAACGCGCTTATCAGTTTATTTCTATCAAAAAGACCACGGCGGATTACCTTTATTCCTTCTTCTTGCCGGAACTGTCCCCATTCATAACTTTGCAGCGGGTGAGCCACAATGGCGTTATAGGAGGCTTTCTGATCAGAAGTAATTGTCCGGATGTCCATCCTCCTATTTTATACCACTTTTCGCTCGTTGTAAAAATTACGCGACTCCTTCGCTTTCTCCAAATTTGTGAATTACTTCTTTAATCTCTTTTGGTGAGAGTGTCGCGATATCAATCTCCTCTGCTTTGGCCACAAGTGCTCCTTTAAGAATATTTTTTGCTTTAACAGCCTCAATACGCGGTAGGTTTGCAATTTGAACTCTAATTGGCGGAGTCGTTCCCGGGCTCGTAGTTTGAGGCATATATTGAAGGGTGAGTGTGCCAAGGAATAAATAGGTTTGAACATTTACGTCTGATAAATCTTTCAGCGGGATAGTTGTAACATACTCAGTAGCGAAAAGTTGTCGTTTTGAGATAGTTACTTTGGTGGTATCGATAATAATAGTATCAGTAAAAATGGTAAAAGGGAAAACCGAGTCCGCACGCAATAGCTTCATATCTTGCCTAGCGGTAATCGTACGGAACCGCTGCAGATTCTCTTCTTTTGTTTTTGCGTGGGCTTTTATTGCTTCTTCTTTGCCTTGTTGTTCGGCTCCTTCCTGTTTCGCGTCTTGGTGGGTGTTTTTTTTAGTTGTCTTTTTTTCTTTTTCCTGTTCTTTCTCTTTGAGCGCGTCTTCTCTACCCTCCTGATAGGCTGCTTTTATTATTTGTCGATATTCATCGCGCGACAAGGCAATCGACCCCTCAGGAAGAGAAGGTTTCTTTTCTTTTTCTGTTTTATCTTGATCTGAAAAAATAACAGCACTTCTTTGCATGATGCTAACTCATGTTACACAGTCTTTTAATTTGTCTAGATCCACCTTTATTTCTTGTGTGCTGGATCTCCGCCTACGCGGAGATGACAATGCGTAACATAAGATACTAACTATAATAAATTCGGATAAGGATCACGATATAGATGAGTAAGAAGTGAGTAAGAAAAGTTAGAATAAATCTTCTGGTTCAGAAATTCGATGCGTTATAACGTGTTCTGGAAGTTCGGTGACAAAACGGGAAACTGTGTTTGCAGTTCTTTGTCCGAAAAAGAGCCTGCGTCTGGCATAGGTTAAGAAAAGTTTGTTTTTGGCACGAGTCATGCCTACATACGCAAGCCGTCTTTCTTCTTCCAGTTCTGAACGATCCATGAGCGAGCGGGAATGAGGAAAAAGTCCTTCTTCCATGCCGATCATAAAAACGATAGGGAACTCTAATCCTTTTGCGGCATGCAGTGTCATAAGCGTTATTGCATTTTTCCCTTCGCCATTTTCCTGTTTATCTGAACGATACTCTTGCTCAACAAGGGCGACATTCTCAAGAAAATCCGTCAGGTCAGGAAAGGAATAAGCAACGGATCGTAATTCTTTGATATTTTCCAGTCTCGTGCGGTCTTCTTCGATTTTTTCATCATAGAGGTCAAGATAATTTGTCTCTTTCATAACAGTGTCGAGATAGTCAATGGTTTTCAAATCAGTTTTATTCTCAATCGTATTTTGATACTCCAGAAACCTTTGCAGTCGCCCCTTTCCCAGTTTTTCTATACGTTTATAGGAGATCATGTCTTTTGGATTATTGAGGACGCGAAGATAGGCGAGGATATCTTTTATTTCTTTTCGTTCATAAAATCGTGTGCCGCCAATCAGAAGATACGGAAGTCCATGATGCAGGAGTGCTTCTTCAATGACACGAGACTGGGCGTTAGTCCTGTAGAGAACGGCGACTTGATTAAGACGTTTTAACCCAAGATTGGCAACAGTCCTGATAATAAAGTCTGCTTCGTCCTGCTCATTTTCCGCTTCGTAGAGTTCGATTTCTTCACCATCAGGATTCTGCGTCCAGAGCTTGAGAACTGGATGAGAAGTATTCCGTGCAATAACGGTTGAGGCACCATCAAGAATTTTTTGTGTCGATCGATAATTTTGTGAAAGCGAAAATGTTTTTGTCCCAGGAAAATCATCTTTAAATTTACTCAAATTGCGATAATCTGCTCCGCGCCAGCTATAAATACTTTGAGAAAAATCTCCCACAACACAGATATTATTCCATTTGCCAGCGATCAGTTTGGTCAGGACATATTGTGCTCGATTCGTGTCCTGATATTCGTCAACCAAAATATACTGGAACGTCTCTTGGTAGCGTTTGAGAATTTGTTCATTTCCCCGGAAGAGTTGTATGAGGTGAAGGATCAGATCATCAAAATCAAGCGCATCGTTTTCTTTCAGAATTTTTTGATAGACAGGATAAATTTTGGCAACCGTGTCCTGGAAATAACCTCTCGCAAAATTACTATATTCGGAAGCAGTAATCAGTTCATTTTTTGCCTGAGAGATGGTAGCATGAACGGAATTGGGCTTGAAATCTCTTGTTGAAATATCAAGCTGTCGCATAGCTTCTTTGATAGCATCCAATTGATCCTGCGAATCGTAAATAACAAAATTATGAGAAAAGCCGAGGTTGTGAATCTCACGCCTCAAAATTTTTGCACACATAGCATGGAATGTTGCAATCCACGGAAGTGGTTGATCCGGCAGGAATTTCCTCATTCTTTCCTTCATTTCTGTTGCTGCTTTGTTGGTAAAAGTAATCATAAGAATGGATTCTGGGGTTACGTTTTTTTCTAGCATGAGATACATCACTTTGTGGGTAAGCACACGTGTTTTCCCGGAGCCGGCGCCTGCCAAAATAATCATGGGACCGTCTGTTGCGAGGACTGCTTTTTGTTGTTCATCATTGAGGTCCTTGAGTAAATCGTCTTTCATAGGGTATAATAGTTAGATCATTGTAGCATATGAAAAAGCTTTACATCGTTGGGAATTGGAAGTCAAATAAGACAGTCTCTGACGCAAAAGAGTGGCTTGAAAAATTCCAGGAATTATCTCCATCAATTTCCCCAGAAGAAAGAGAAGCAATTGTTTGTCCCCCGTTTACGTTAATTCCCTTTATGAAATCTTTTATTGATGAGCATAAGTTGCCTTTGAAAATTGGCGTTCAGAACATTTCACCTTTTGGTGAAGGTGCCTATACAGGAGAAATAGCAGCAATTGCTGCAAAAGAGTTTGTGACACATGCGATCGTCGGGCATTCAGAGAGAAGAAAATACTTCCATGAAACTGATGAAGATGTTCTTGCGAAAGTAAAGCAGCTTTTGGACAATGGCATAACGCCAGTTTTATGTATCAGTGATATGAAGCAGCTTGAATATTATTTAAAAGGAGATGATGTACTTCTCACGAATGCTGAAAAGATAATTTTTGTTTATGAACCGCCAAATGCAATCAGCGGTGGTGGAGCCTTTCACGCAGCAAATTCTGAGGATATTAATGCCAATACTGCAGAGATAGGTAAAATGATTGGGAAGTCGGTAATTACTCTTTATGGCGGGAGTGTAAATCCTGATAATGCAGCTGAGATATTTGGTTTGGAGTATGTTTCAGGAGGTCTTCCCGGACAGGCAAGTTTGGATGCTGAGAAATTCATTGCAATTATTAAGAGTCTTTAAAGATTAGTTAGACTATTATTCTCGTAACTCATGGATAACTTATACAGTTCGCGAACACGGCGCAGACAACCTCCTAGAAAAAGAGTATTTTTTGCATTCTTGGTTGCGCTTATCCTCATCTGCGGCGTTTTATTTTGGAAAAGCAGCGCGGTTCTTGCTTTACTATGGAGGACAGGAGTTGCACAAGTGGCTCAAGTTGCTCATATTGCTGCTCCTCCACCAAAGCCTGTTAATCTGTTACTTCTTGGTATAGGCGGAGGAACCCATGAAGGACCGGATTTGACAGATACGATTATTTTTATGCATGTTGACCCTGTTGGGAAAAAAGTAACACTGGTATCGCTTCCAAGGGATCTGTGGGTTCCCTCAATAGGTGCGAAAGTTAATGCTACCTATACGTTTGCCAATGAACAAAAACCAGGAAGCGGTCTGCCAACGATGGAAAAAGCCGTCGGAGATATCTTGGGGCAGCATATTGATTATGGAATAAAGATTGATTTTGATGGTTTTGTAAAATTTGTTGATATTCTTGGAGGACTCGATATCAATGTCGCCCGAACCTTTGATGATTACTCCTATCCGATAACCGGCCAAGAAGACGCGACCTGTGGTCTCTCGGACGATCAGATTGCCAGTGAGTCAGCTGCCGTTGCTTCAGGAAGCGCGACTGAACTGCAGGCGTTTCCTTGCCGGTATAAGCATATCCATTTTGACCAAGGAGAGACTCACATGGATGGAGAGACGGCGCTTGAATATGTGCGTTCACGTCATGCTCTTGGCATTGAAGGGTCTGATTTTGCACGGTCGCAGCGGCAGGAAAAAGTCATTACTGCAGTAAAAGCAAAAGTGTTTTCAGCAGGAACTCTCTTAAATCCAGTAAAGATAATTGATCTTGTGAATACACTGTCAGGAAGTCTTGAGACAGATATTCAACAGACTCAATATCCTGAATTTATCAGTTTAGCACAGGATTTGAAAGGAGCAAAAATCAGAAGTGCGGTGATTGATACGGGTGATATTGAAAATGATCCGTATGGACTTCTTACTAATCCTCCGATAAGTGACGCCTATGGCGGCGCGTGGGTTCTTGTCCCCCGAAAGGGACCAGCAGACTACTCGGAAATACATGAGTATGTTGACTGTCAGATCGAAGGAATCAACTGTACTGTCGGACAATATGGCATTGTGATGCCGACTCCAACTCCTCAACCAAAGCCAACAAAAGCAGTTAAAGAATAGTAGGAAATTTACGGAGTGTTATTTATTTTGTAGATTCTCGTATCTCCATGCTGGAAGACAATATGTCCAAGCTCTGCAAACTTTTGTTCAGAAAGATCCGGATACTTCTGGCGTTCCAGGTTTCCGACGTAAACATACTGGATATGATATTCATTGATGAGACTTTTGGCTGCCTGCAGATTGGTTGTTTCATAGAGTGTTTTGACATCAGTAATTCTTGGCGCGGGGACGTCATATGAACCTCGCCAAAGCCATTCATGCACGGTCCAACCGAGAACCGTCGGGAGACCAGTGTTTGCTGAAATTCTGGCATAATCCGTGTAGGAATCCCCCTGTGCCTCTAGTATGACAGGCTGTCCTTTGATATTGGTATTCAACCACTGAATAGCAACATAATCATCGGGATATAAGGTCTTAAGATAATTGATACCGTCCAGTCCTTGATAATTTTTGAAATTGCCATAGTACGAAGGTACTGCAAGAAATGGATATATCATCACTACACAGATAAGAACAACAGCGACTATGAGAAAGCCTCCGGGAACGATTCTCTGTCTTATTCTGAGATTTGCCAAGTTGGTAGCGATCCGAACAAAAATATAACCGCTGCATATGCCAAGAAGAATAAACGCCTGGAAGACGAGTTTGAACATGGTATTGGCGCGATAATAGGTAGGATAAATATCCTTAAGATAGAAAAACTCAGGGACGAGAATAAGAAATGTGGAAAGGATGATAAGAAGCATTACAAAGATGTCTGTTGTTGTCTGACGCTTTGACTTGAAGATAAAGACAGCAAAGCAAGCAACAAAGAAATAAAAGAATCCATAGAGTGTCGCCAATTCCCACCAGTAGGAGCGTTGACAATGATCCGGCTCAAAAAGAAACGGTCCGATCTTGCCTATCTTTGTCAGAAAATCAGGCGCGCAGATAACACCAATGCCATGACTGTAAGCAGCTGTATCGAAAAAAATGTTATAAGGTGTTGCAAAGAGAAACAATCCTGCTGTGATGATGAGTACGGAGAGAAAAACATCCCGCCCCCACGCAATCTGCCAAGCTGCAAGCATGTTAAAGAATGTTTTCGTTTTTTTATGTGCACTGATAACAGTAACAGATGCTTCTTTTTCGAGAGATTTTTTGTAGAGAGGCAGGATATGTCCATGAATTGTAAGAAGCACCATAGCGGCAAGCAGCCAGTAAATTGCGCCGTCCCATGCATTGGTCATGTACATGCAAGAAAGCAAGATGCCAATGAAAAGAAGATAGAGCGGATGTACTTTGAATGTCTGGTGTATTGCTTCCGGCTTCGGGTTTTCTTCATCGGTAAGTTTAATAAGCAGCGAAAAGAGAAACGCTACAGTCAAAAGTACAAACGGAATATCCAGTACATGTCCGTGCAGATCAGCAACCGTCCAGGAATAGATAGGAAATTCATGAATTGTATGATAGATAAAGCGTGTTGCATTGGGATACCAGTAACTATTCGGGAACGTAAGCGGTTTAAAAGGAAGCTGCCACATAGGGACAGGATTATCGGTATTGTAGGGTGGAAAAAAGGCGTACAGAACATGCAGATTCCCTCCAAAAGTGACCAGACATGCGGTGAGAATTCCTGCGAGGATGAGTTTTGCCCCAAGAAATCTATCTGTTTTGACGAGATGGTAGTAGAGGTTTGCTCCCAGAGAAAAAGTCATGGTAAAGCAGAAAGCGACAATGGTTGAGAGCATAAGATTGAAGGTAATATATGAGGGAAGCGCTGAGAGTTTGGTAAGCAGTGCTGTCACCAGATGTCCAAAATAATAGTAGTTGATTGCGTAAGGAGTAAACCACATATCCCTCGGCGGGAAGTATGTTGTGCGCAGTAGTGAATTGACAAACCCAAAATCCATGAATTTCTCAAGACCATGAATATCCGGTGCAAACGAGTGAATATATGCCCAGATAAAAAGTACTGTCAGAAACAATATTTCCTCTGAGGTAAAAGTAATCCACGATTTTTTAAAGATATACCACACCTTCCATTTTTGCGGAAGAAGAGCAAATGCTCCTCCAGCAAGAATGAGCGAAACGCCAATAATTGTAAGGACAGTAAATGGTGCGATTCGTAGTGTGCCTACAAGAAAAACGCCATACGTGACCAATGCGAGAGCAACCATTTTGGAAAACACATAGCCTTTGTCAAAGAAAGGTGAGAAGAGTCGAAAGGTTATTGGCGTGAAGGCAAGGCCCAAAAGAAAGAGCACCAGCCACCATGATAATACTGCAGATATGTCAGATGGATTCATGTTTTCAGGATTTCTCCTAGTTTCGCAATTGCTGTAATGTTGTTAGCAATATGTTCCGGTTTTGCATATTCATCATACCAAAAAAATTTTGTTTTCGGATTATCTTTAGCAATGTGGCGAATGAGAGAGAGATCGTCATCAACAAAGATATCAAGATTGAGCTTTTGCAGGATTTCATTTTTGAATTCATGCGGTTGTTTGTTGTCGTAATTAAAATAGAGTTTGTCAAAAATTTTATCTAATTCATATTTTTTGACCAGATGTTCTGTCTCGGGTTCCAGAAATTTAAATCTGCTTGAGATAAGGTACAATTGATGTTTTTTTGTCTTTGATAGTTCTTTCAAAAATGCGAGATTTGCTTTCATCGGTGGACGAAGCGGCGGCACATGCATTGCTTTTCGGAAAAGCTGCTCGGGACCGGACGGCATGCGATACAACAGAATGCCATTATCCCGTTGTTTATAAAATTTCGTGATAACAGCATTTGGAATAAGCGGCGGTGTATTAATAAAGACCCGGTCAAGATCAAAACCTATTCGCATAATTGTTTGTGTCTTTTATTATATACAAAATATTGTTTCAATGGTATCTCAATAATGAAGGACAATATTCCCGTTGTCTCCTAGTGGGCAGACAGATCTATTTTCTGTACAGGAGATGGTATAAACATGCATGTTTTTGTTTGATGGAACCGTATCTGGACACTGCCCTGGTACAACTGTTGCGCTATTATTATACATCTCAGGGTTTACTGCAAACTGAATAATAGCTTTTGGCAATAAAAAGTATTGTTGTTCCAGTATGCCGAAATTATTTGAGAGATAGTCGTAGTTGGCAGGTGAGACAAAGACACAAGCAGGCGTGCGAGTGGCAGGATATTGTAAATAATGCAATCCTTCTGCTGGAGATGCCTGATATTTTTTGTCATGTTGTAGAAAATATATGATGTGCATTGATAGGTAATCTCTCATTTTCCATTTCTCATTGGCAGGTTGTAGGGTATAAAACGTCAGCACTTGTGTGCCCAAATAAAGTAGTATCCATGCGGTAGCAATATTTCTCCAGGTATTATTTTTTATAATGGAGAGAATATAGGAGATACCAACACCGACAAAGACTGAAGCGATGGCAAAAAGTGGGCTTGCTCTATGGTCCGCATTTATCCAGTCAGTAATCGCACTTGTGAAGAATGGAAGAATAATAAGAAGAGACAGCGTGATTGTAAGAAACGTTTTTCTCAAGACAAATGCCGCATATCCTAATCCCACAAAGAAAAATATAGCAAGAAACGGTGGGAGAATTGGTTTATCAACAGGGTAAAAGAAAGAGGTTGGTTCATAAAAGTAAACCATCAGTGACCGCAGATAATTCGCTTTTAGTGTTGCAAAGTTATAGAGGGTAAGTGCTTGATTTGCTTGCATGTTACTTTCAAAAATAAATCTACTTGTATGGAAAAAATCCTGTGGTCCGGTGAAGAGAAGCCTAGGTCCAAATCCAATAACGGCAAAACAGAGGACAAGTAAAACTCTGGTAAAAAATGTAACAAATCCTTCCTCAATTATCAATTTTTGTTTTATCATTTCACGGAATTCTAAGAACACAAAAACAAAAAATGTGACGCAGGCAAATACACGTATCGCGGCATGAAATCCGCACACAAATCCTAAGAGCGTGCCAAAGAAAATATAATCCATGTTTCGATGACGCTTGAGAAGGTGCCATAGTGCCAACAACAGAACAGGGACCCAAAATAAATTAAAAGCAATCACTATTTGCGTATGCGCAAAGAACATATGCAGCGGCAATGTTGCAAGGACCAGTGCGCTCCAGAAGGCAGCACTTCTATTCACGACAAGTCGTACCAAAATATAAAGAAGAAGGACATCGCCTGTTGCAAGAAGTGCAGCAGGGAATCTGAAGGCGAGGGTACTATTGCCAAAAAGATAGTAGAAGGGTACTGCTAGAGTTGGGATAATTAATCCATGCGCATCATAGCTTCCATAGCCGAAGATATTTTTGAGAACACCCGATGCTATTTTCATTGCAAACATTCCTCCGTCTCTGAGTTCGTCGGAGATACTGACATAAGGATAGATAGAGAGCAGAAGAAAATTGGCGACGATAGTTATTGTGAGGATAACGATAATCGGGTTGATTTCTTTTTCGGAAAAGAGTTTCTTGAAGTGATTTTTGGTTGCTGTCTGTGATACGTAGAGAAAAAAAATGATTCCAAGTGAGAGCATATTGAAAAAAAAGGCGAGCCAACGATAGGTAAAATGAGGATCGTTATGAACTATATTTATTGAGATTAAATAAGCTATAATGCTAAGGATAAGAAAATTCCTATTTCGATATGTTGGTTTCAGAAGATTGCTAATGAGCTTCATGGCAGGCATCTTTTATCATCATAGCATTATTTGAAAGTATGAGTACAGATGAAAAACAGTGGCAATTTAGTAGTTTTATTTTGTAACAATAATTTCCCCTGTTTGTTTATGATGAAATTGATTATGGTAGCCATAGGTGCCTGGTTTGGTAAAGGTATAGACAACTGATGAATTGTTGGCAAATTCACCGAAGTTCAGTTCTTTATGCAACTGGTTGGTCGGGTAATTATCAGAATTTACTGTCTGAGGTTCTCCACTCTTGTTAGTCCACCGGACGGCACTCCCGACTTCTATTGTCACTTCTTTGGGAGAAAAGCCATTTTTTGTTACTGTCACCGTGACTTCTTTGGGGAGTGGCTTTATTGTATGTGTGGATGATTTATATGTGTTATTCGGATAGTGAGTGGTTTTCCAGACGAGACATTCTACGAGGAGAATGAGAAGTAAAATAACAATACCAATGATAATGCGTTTATTCATCAGCATGAATATGCTCTATTTTCTCAAATTTTACTACTATATACAATATATAATAGTGTTGTATGGAGGAATTGGTAAAAACAACGGAGAAGAAAGAAGTTGAAGAAGAATTTTCATTAAAAAATGTTTGTTTTTCTATTTACGATGCAAAATTAACTTTGAATATTCAAATATTACATCAGGATTGTTTGAATTCAAAACATGAGAAGTTTTGATTGCATAAATTGCTGTATTTGTATTCCCAGCTTTTGCTTCCACCATTGATAAATAAAGCCATAGTTTATAGTCACGTGGGAATCTTTTAACGGCACTGGTTAAAAAGGTAATTGATGTTTTTGTACTGTTATAATTTAGATATAAATATCCTAATATGTCATAATATTCTGCAATACTTGGATAGATTGCAATGCTCCTCCTGATATCATTTTCGCCTTCTTTTATTAACATCATATTGTGAGTTTGTGTACCTTCTATACCTAATACTGTTCCAAGGGTATACCAATTTGCGTAATAATATGGAGCGTATTGAACTGAAAGTTCAAGATGTTTTTGTGCTTGAATATATTGTCCTTCTACGGCCAAGCTGTTCCCGCAAGAATTTTCTAAGGAGTAATCTTTGGTGATATTTGCATCGTGACAAGTTAAGACTAAATTATTTGCAAAGTTAGAGTTTCTAATAATAGTTAGTATTAAAAATACTAAAACAAATATTGTAATAATGTAATTAAATATAATTTTTGATCTTTTCTTCTTCAGAAATACTTGTAAAAAAATTCCAAACATTCCTAGTAGTCCAGCGTAAGGTAGATAGAACCAAGAAGTTGAAACAGTTGCATCTAGAGGAATTATTTGTATATGAAAGCCTAAACTAACCAAAAACCAAAAAAGAAAAAACAAAAAGGGACCAAAAAGTGTAATGTTTCTTTTTTTTATCAGCGTTGCCGCTATAAAGAAAAAAATAAAAATCAAAAGATCTAAAACAAGTGGTATATAAAAGTTTATAATCGTTGCCTTGACAATGACCCAATCATAATTTATAGAAAGATTTATTGGGAAAAGAAGCTTTTGCAAATAGAAAAGAATAATATCCGGTATATTTATTAATCTTTCTTGAAAAGGCAAACGAGAAATATGTGCATAATTAGAAGCAGTAAATTGTAAGCCAACTGCGAAAAAATGAGCGATTCCATAACAAACTAAAATTATGATGCTTAAAAGAAGAGTGCTTATAAATTGCTTCTTTTTAAATAAACAAATGTAAAATATATTAATCAAGACAAAGACAACTCCCGTTTCTTTTGAAAGTAATGAAAGTACTAAGAGTAAAAAAACTATAAAGCTTGAGTATCTAATTTTTTCGGACATTGAGAAAAGGAGTGCCAACATTCCAAAAAAGAAAAACTGCGTATCCTGAAAATCTGCGATATAGCCAGCTATACTTTGGTTAATAGGATGTACGAGAAAAAGGATGCTAAGTATAAATGATAATTGTAGATTAATAAATTTTTTCAATAAAAAATAGAGGAGTATAGTATTAGCTATAAAAAGAATAAGCTGAAAAAAATGAAAATAAAAAGCATTTAAACCAAATAGAGAATAGATAATTGTGTAGCTAAATAATAATAGTGGCTTGTAATAAATCCCAGAAATACCGTTACCTAAATCAAATGTACTTATTCTAAAAAGTATTGGAATATTTCTAATTGAATGAATGGCAGAATTATATACAATTTGTCCAAAATCATCACCGACAAAATTATTAAACAAACCGTTAAAATAGGTTATTATTCCAATGAATACAATAAGGAATATAATTTTCTTATTGGTTAATGGATAAAAGAAGGTAATTAAGGAGTAATCGGTTTCCTCACTGTGCATAAAAAATACTAATTATATGGTAACATATCAACCAAAAATAAGGCAATGGTGACTTTTTATAACCTAATATATTTGATAAATAAAGTGAGATGCTTTGATCTATTGACTTCGAAGATTTACCAGTTCTAATATTCATAGATATATAATAATATAATAAAAAGTTTACATTATGCATTTTTCAAAGTACAAATATTTATTTTTGTTGATTATTTGCTTAATTCTATTAACAGGATTAATATCAACTAAAAATGCTTTCGCGTCTTCTATAAATTGGTCTGGGCAATTTCCAATACCGAAAATACTATACTGGTTTGGATCTACTGTTGATACAAGTGGAAATATATATGTTATTGGTGGTTATGATAATTCTAGGGCCTATTCTACAGTTTATGAATATAATCCATCGACAAATTCGTGGGCAGTAAAAGCAAGTTTACCTCAGCCTACTCAAGAATTAGCCGCAGTAACTGGTAAAGATGGAAAGATATATGCAATTGGTGGAGTAAGTAATGGATCAGTAAGCTCAAACCTTGAGATATATGATCCTAGCACTAATACGTGGACCGTAGGTCCATCGATGCCAGTAGCTCGAGCAAGATTGGGTGCAGTTGTAGAAAGTAATGGAGACATCTACGTTGTCGGAGGATTCGACTCTGATGTGGATCCATCAAATACCGTTGAAATTTATGACCCCTCAACAGGTATATGGACTATGGGGAACAGTATGAATATCGCTCGATATGGCTTAAGTGTTGTACGAGATATTAGCGGAAATATATATGCAATTGGGGGGAAAGATTCAAATAATGTAATTCAGCAAGATGTTGAACAATATAGCCCTTTAACTGGAATTTGGACTACAGAGGCAAGCATCCCTACTGCAATAAGAGACGCAGGTGCAGTTTACGGGAGTGATGGTAATATTTATGTTTTAGGAGGAATATCAACCATAAACTTTGGTGGTTCACTATCTATTGTACAGGTCTATAATTCTAGCTCTAATACATGGTCGACTAGTACTAGTATGCCTGCAGCGGCAGCAGGATTAGGTACGGTTATAAGTGGAGGTAATATTTATGCACTTGGTGGCGTTGGATCATCCGGAGCTCCTCAAAATAATAATCAAGAAGGAGTATTAGTTATCCTTACTCCGACCCCAACTCCAACACCAATAGTCGCAATCAATGCAGGGGGAGACTCAGAAGGGAATTATGTAGCGGATACCGATTACAAAGGAGGGACAACCTATTCGACAACAGATTCAGTTGATACGAGTAGTGTAGATAACCCAGCACCAGGAGCAGTCTATCAAACAGTCAGATATGGGAATTCCTTCAGTTACACCATACCAAATCTCACAGCAAACGGCACCTACACTGTCCGATTACACTTTAACGAACTCTATTGGAACGCAGCAGGACAGCGAGTCTTCAACGTAGCAATCAACGGAACCCAAGATCTCGCAAACTTTGACATTTATCAAACAGCAGGAGGGAAAGACAAAGCAATTGTCGAACAATTCCCGGCAATAGCGGATAGCAATGGCAATATTACCATCCAATTCACCAGTGTCACCGATAATGCCATGGTAAACGGCATAGAAGTCTCTATCGGAAGCCTTCCCACACAAACACCCACTCCGAGTCCCACACCCTTACAAACAGCACACATAAATGCAGGAGGACCAACCGTTGGAGACTACCAAGCAGACAATGGGTACACCGGAGGGACCACCTACAGTACAACAGCAAGTATTGATACGAGTAATGTAACTGAGCCAGCGCCACAATCAGTTTACCAAACCGTCAGATATGGCAACTTCAGTTATACCATTCCAACCTACAGTCCAGACACCAATTATACCGTCAGACTCGACTTCTCAGAACCATATTTCAATTCAGCAGGCTCACGATTATTCAATGTCACCATCAATGGGATACAAGACCTTTCGAACTTTGATGTGTACCAGGCAGCAGGAGGGGAGAACAAAGCGATCAGTGAGACATTTACCACAACCACAGACAGTAATGGACTCATTCATATCCAATTCGATACAGTCACTGATAATGCCATGGTCAGTGGTATCCAAGTCTCCCAACAGTAGTTCTCTTTATTGAACAACAATAACTTTTCCTTCTTGTTCGTGATAAAATTAATCATGGTGCTGTCAATATTGAAACGATGAGTAAAAATGAAAAAAAACAACGATTATTGTTGGTAACTGATTTTTTTTATCCGCACTGGACCGGGATTTCCAAATCAGTTTATTCACTGACAAAAGCGCTTGCTGATGTTTTTGCTATTACCGTTCTCACGGTCCGTTTTGATAGAAACTTGAAAGAAAAAGAAACTGTAGAAAATATTTCAATAGTGCGCAGCAGCTATTTATTGACAGTAAGCCGGTCCAAATATTCTCTTGCTATTCTTGCGGATTTTCTCCGTTTAGCTGGAAAAACAGATGTTGTTTTTATTAACTCCCCTTCTGCAAATATTGTTTTCTTCGCTTTTTTTGCAAAACTCTTTGGAAAAAAACTTCTGATTTTTCACCAGGGAGATCTCATTTTGCCTTCAGGTTTTATTAATTGGATTATTCAGAAAGTATTTGATCTTTCGTGTTTTATCTCTTTTTCTCTCGCAGATAAAGTCAGTACCTACACAGAAGATTACGCAAAGCATTCCCGTGTAATTAAGCCCTTCTTGAAGAAATTCACCCCCATGCTTCTGCCGATAAGTATGGAAGAAAAAAGCAAAGGAACGCTTCCTGCAATTGCAAAGTTAAAGCAAGAAAAGAAAATTATTTTTGGTTTTGCGGGAAGATTTGTTGAGGAAAAAGGATTTGATATTCTATTCCGTGCGATCCCTCAGGTGATAGAGAGCCTGCCGAATGCGCATTTTGTGATCGCAGGACAGGAAATGTCTTATGAGGATTTTTTTGAAAAGAATCAGGAATTGTTTACTTCTGTAAAAAAACATCTTACCTTTCTTGGTCTTCTCAAAAATGAAGAATTGCGGCAGTTTTATTCGAACATTGATTGTGTTATCGTTCCATCTCGATCTGATTGTTTTAATTTGGTGCAAGCTGAATCAATGCTTTGTGGAACGCCCGCGCTCGTTTCTGATATTCCAGGACTTCGGTATCTTGTACGCGAATCAGGATTTGGACTGACGTTTCAATCAGAGTCCCCTGGTGCTTTGGCACAGGCAGTTATAAGGCTTGAAAAAGAGAAACAACAGATTATGAAAAACGAGAAAAATTTACGGGAACTACTAAATAGTAAGAAGATTGTTGCAAAAGCAAAAAATTTTATTGTTTCCCCGAAATAGTGTATGCCACATTCCACCCGTTTGCGCTCAGCAGTGAAGATTTTCCTTTTTGCATGCAAAGATTTATGGTTTGGAGCGTTTGTTGATAATCAGGATTGCTGACAACAAAAATTTGTTGCCCCTTTGTTTTACTCTGACAAAGTATTTGCTGTGTCTGGTCTGGAGTATCGACAAAAAATTCAGGATGCATTGTCTTCTGAACGATTGGAATACCAGCAACCTCAGGCTGCGCATACTGTCCCCAACCGGCACCAATGATGATAATTTTGGTTGTTGGAGAGGTCTTATCAATTGCTTGAGCAATTATTTTGTCAAATGGTGTATTGCCGTTCGGAAGCGTTCGAGGATACACGATGAAGTAATTATAAAAATTGAGTATTAAGATACCTATCAGCAATACTCCATAAACACCAGCGAAGAGTATTTTTTTCAAAGTAGCCTTATGTACAAATGAGGTGCAATATTTCGCAAAGAGAAAAATACAGTAGGCAATACTCATATAAACAAATGGAATAATACCGATCATTCGTGAGATATTCGGCTGCACAAAATAATTGTGGACATCAAGAAGGGACGGGACCTGGATAAAAAAGAATGGCAGGATAAAATAGAGAAGAAAAGTTTGCTTGTCCGCTCTATACGAAAAATTTTTCTCCGTTTCAGCTCGCATTATCTTATTTTTTTCAAAAGGTGCTCGAATGAAACCGAAAAATTTTTGTATCTTGCGGACTAAAATTTTAGGTAAACTTTGATAGAGAAGCAACAGAAAACCGATATCAAAAAGTATACCGCTGAGAAAATCAAGATGCGGATGACCGGGGATATTCATCCTAAAAGTTTCATCACCATGGACATTGAAGGAGAGCGCGTTGGCAACAATATTGTGTGCAATAGCAGTAATTACCTGAAGAATTGGCGTGTGGACAGCAAGTTTTTCTCCAAAATAAGACTGATTCGAAAGAAAGTTGCTCGTGCTAAACGAATACCCAAGTGGAATCATGAGAATAAGTCCGATGAGTAGAATTCGGATATTTCGCCAGTATGTGAGGATAAGTCCCCAAATACTTGCTTGTGTATACATTCCAAGTCCGAGGAGAATGCCTGCTAAGGTGTTTTTCTTTTTCAGAGTAAAAAGAAGTGTGAGGCAGATAAAAAGCGGGACAAGAATTCTGGCATGGGGTTGCCTTGCAAAATCAATAGTCCAGAAAGAGATGGCACTAATGGCAGTTGAAAGAAGGGCAATGTGTTTATTATGAAAAAATTCTTTCGCAAGAAAATACAACGAAAGAACAAAAAAGAATCCAATGAAAACAGCAGTTAACTTCAAACTATAAAAAGACAAACCGAAAAAGACTGAAACAAGAACTACAATATAACTAAATACCGGTCCATCGCCACCATAGGCATAATTGAAGAAGGGATGTCCATGCAGGATATTTTCCGCTAAATAATAGTGCTCAATTGCGTCTCCCCAAATTGCTGCAGGAATATTATCGAGTTGATACAGTGCAAGAAATAAATAGACAAGTAAAATAGCAGCGAGTATCCAATTATTTCGAATGATTGTTTTCATTTTTAAAAATGATGACTTTGGGATGATCATAGACAGTAAATGCTTCTTCCGCAGCGTCATCAGGAATTGTAAGTGGAATGCCAAGATACGTCAAAGACGGATATGAAGTGAATTGAGCAATTTCTTTATATGCAGTTTTTCCAGCAAAAAGGTTCTGATAAAATTGTTTCATTTTCGGAAAGCGCTCAGGTACTGTGGGAATACTGCCATAGCCACGGTTCGAAGATAAGATCAGATAGTTTCCTTGCGTAAGCAAGGCGTTCATTTTATCCCATTTCTGTTGTGTGTCCGGATCAAAAACGGGAAGTTGTTGGGGGACATAGGCTTTTGCGGACATATCAAAGATCGGCAATGGCAGCCCGTCATCCCAACTCTCCGTCAGTAAAATGCTATGAGTCGGAATATTATTATAAATCCACTGTGATGCAGTGACGCGAGTTACCGGTTTGGTATAAATCGAGAAAAAGAACAGTGTCCAGAGAACAGCAATAAAAAGGAGTGCTCCATGGAGTACTCTGGGGACACGTTTAGGAATATAAGCAAAACCAATACCGGCAAAAAGAGCAAGGAATGGATAGAGAAGAATAAAATAGCGCATTGTCTGGACTGTTTGAAAACCTTGATAGAGAAAAAAGAGAACAATCCATCCAAAAATAACATATAAATCTCCGTTGCGGATTTTTCTGAAAAGGAAATATGTCCCTAAAAGAAAACAGAGGGTATATCCTATGCCGATGCCAAAGAAAACAAGATTTTTAAGAGCAAATAGTATCGGTGTTTTGTGAATCCATTGGACACCAGGTGGATACCAAGCTTGTGGACTGCTCCATGCGGAAAGTTCCTTGAGATTTTGTATGAGTAGTTTACTCGGTTGTGGGTCAAAGAAATTGCCTGTTTGGAAAAGATACGGATCGGCAATTCTTCCTGCGATATAGGCAACAATTGCAAAAAGGACTAAAGAACCAAACAGAGGAATGAGATCATCTCTGGCAACTCTTTTCTTTTCTGTGTAAGCATTAACAATAAGATACAAGAGCAAAGGGCTGATAAAAACGGCTGTTGCTTTTGACGCGATACCAAGCCCCAAGAAAATTCCACTGATGATAAGCCATTGCCATTTTTTAGTGAAAGAAAAACGGAGCGCGAAATAAAAACAAAGGAAAACAAAGGCGTTTACAAACGTATCTACAGCAAAAAAATGAGATAGCTGAATCGGCAAAACGGCAATTGCGTAAAAAAGCGCAGCCCAGTATTTGACGTTTTTATTCAATTTGTATTGTTTTTCAAAGAGCTCTCCAGTTTTGAAAATCATTGCAACGATGAGAAGATCAACAAATCCTGAAAGCATTCTGCCGAGCAGCGTAAAACTATTATAGTTATCATTGCCGGTGGCAAGTGCAAGAAACTTGTTTGCGACAACCGGGAATGTTCCGTAAACGTAAAAGTTATAACCGATGTTTGCGGGATTCATGGATGATTGTTGTGGTGACAGATAGCTCATAAAAGATGAAGGAATTTTCATAGAATCACCGACCATCGTAAGAAAACGTTCATCAGGATGCAGATGCTGATTTGCATCCCAGTTGAGATCGTAGAATCTAAAGAAGGCGCCGATAAGAAGGATTGCCAGAATCAGCAACTTTTTTTTCATTCCTTTATTGTATCATTAACTAATTTTTTTAAAAATAAACACAGTTGGGTGGTCAAAAACCGAGACTGTCTGTTCCCACCAATAGACAGGATCTCCCAGGTAAGTTATTTTGCAGAATATATCACAGGGAGTTTCATAGATTTTTTGAAAGCCAAGATGGTTGCTAATTAATGTTTGGTAAAACTTATTGCTTTTGGGAAATTGTTTTGGATTTTCAATTCGGGATTGTAAAACCCGCTGGCTGAGAATGACGATGTATTGGGAGTTTATAAGTTTTTGCCGCAACAGTCCTTCAGTTGCGTCAGTATCGGGATTGTCCATATCATAGAAACTGAAGGTATCAAAATTCGAAAAAGCATCCTGGAATGGCAAAGCTCCAAGGTCAGATGGTTCTGAAAGGATTTTTGCGTCTGATGGTATGATTTTTGTTGCAAATTGCACAGCTGCAATACGAGAGTCAAGACTGAGGAATGCTGTTTTGAAATAAGAAAAGGCAAAGACGATGCATATGATAATTGTCCCCGTCGTTAGGAGAGACTGCAAAGTGCGTGGCAATCTTTTTTGAGCTTGCTTCGTCTCCGGCGAGGCGGGATCTCTTGCAATGACTATTGCGAGGACAAGATAGATAAATGGTAATGTAGGCATCATGTACCGTGTCCATTTGACGAAAAGAAATGCTTGGGAGAAAATGAGTATTAAATAAAAAGTAACAAGTAATAAGTGTTGTTTGTTTTTATATTTGATCATGATGGAAAGAAGATAGAAAAAAGCGAGTATAAATAATAGCGTTATTAGTGGATTCAAGAGAAACGGATAAACATGGAGAAATTGGTAGATGCCAGGTGTCGTATTAGCAAAATTCTGTGTATAAAAGACAGGTTCAGTGCCGATGGCGACACTTGATTCATAATTCATACTCGATAGTAAATCCTTTTGATCGATGATGGCGTAAGGATTAGTCAGCAAATAAACTATTATGCCGATGAGAGCAAATAAGAGGAGATCTTTGCAAGAGCGAATGACGAATAATAAATTACGAATTACGGCTTTTTTTATTCCCTGTTCCCTAGTCCCTAGTCCCTTTTTATGATGACCGAATTGTTTTCCAATGAAGAGAATAATTGGTATCGGGAACAGTACAAGTGAGGATACTTTTACTGAGACAAGAATACCAAAAACGATTCCCAGGAGGACGAAGGTTACGAAATGTGGCTTTTTTAGATGCTGTAAACACAGAGAAAAAAGGAGAATGCTGAAAAATGTCAGCCACATTTCAAAGGTTCCGAAATGCGCAAATTGGATGAATCCGGTACTTGCTGTTGTCAAAAAAGCGGCGAGAAGTCCAGCAGTCTCATTTTTTAGTTTTTTGCCAAGCATATAAAGTATCGGTATAAGAAGTGTCGCAAATAGCGCAGAAAAGAATCTGCTTAAGATCACTGCCTGTCCAAACTGAACGGTGAAAATTGCTGCGGGAGAAGCGGGAGTTACGAACCGCATGAGATAATTACTCAAAACGCCGGAAAAGTAAATAGCGTAAATTGGAAGGGATCCGTAGGCAAAGAAGTGCGGATTCATTTGATTTTTGAAATGTAATTGGCTGACAGCGTTTGCGATGTTCCGTTCGTCGGGATTGAAGTAATAAGGCGCACCCCAATTGAGATTATAAAAATGGAGAAAAGCACCAATAATTATTAAGAGTAAAAGTAAAAAAATATTTCTTTTCATTTCGTCGCTAGATCCCCTTTGGGGACATTTTGAACTAATTTCGCTACCTTTTCTCCTAACTCTACTGCATAATTTGTCCCTCGATCCCATGGATAGACTTGTTGCATATTTGAAAGATACACATTCTTTAGTGGCGTCTCGAATGGGGGAATCATCTTGGAGTAATTGACTGGGATAATCGGTTGGGCGAATGGTACGGCAAATTTTTTTAAACCAATAAGTGATTTTTTATATTCAGGATTTATTTTTTTCAGGAAAGGATCGAATATTTTCAGTAATTCCTCTTCGTTCATTGAGGCGTTTAAATAAGGATGATTGCTGGGAAGATAGTGTCCCAAATAAACAAGATGCTCGTTATTATAGTGTTTGCTGTCCATGAAGTTGGTATGTTCGACGATTGCGAGAAGTGGGGCTTTGATATTGCAGATGCTTAGCCAATATGTTTTATCTTTGAAAAACGGTTTGGAAAGGCGCATGATGACAACAATTGCTCCCAATCCTTTAAGTTTCATTAGCGATTTTTTATATGGTTCAGGAAGCTGCGGCGCAATTTTCATGAACGCAAATGAAGGGACAGTGACGATGATTTTATCAAAATTTTCCGTTTTCTTTCCTCCGTGTTTCTTTCTATAAGTAATTTGTGGTTTTGTTTCTGAGGTAAGTTCTGAGATTTCAGTCTCATAATAGATATTTCCGCCTTTTTTTTTAATGATAGCTGAGATGCGTTGAGCAAATTTGAGAAATCCTCCTTCAGGATACGCAAGATTAGTTGTTCTCTTTGCAATCCGTCCCCAAAACCATGCGAGTGAAATTATACTTGCATATTTACCAAATTTGCCTACAAGGAGTGGCTCCCAAAAGATTTCATATGCTTTTTCCCCAATCATTTTTTTGAGATACGATGTTGCTCTAAATCGTTCGAGTGGTTGCCAGAAAGGATTAAAACGGAGAATTGCAATGGCAAAACCCATTTGCAACCGTTCACGAATTGATAGTTTTCCAAACTTCAAAAGCGTAATCGGTGAGTCAAGCTGCATGATTTTTCCGTCAACAAAGTGAGAAGTTTCAGGTCTCTTAATAAGAACAGGAAAATCAAGTTCTTTTGCAAGGTCGAGGATTGCTTTGTCGTTTGTAAACAAATGGTGATAAAATGCTTCAAGTGTCCAGTCCCAGCCTTTTTCTTGATAACCAATTGCCAGTCCTCCCGGCTGAGCATCTTTTTCAAAAACAACTACTTCATGTCCTTGTTTAATCAACTGATATGCCGCAGAGAGGCCAGTAAAGCCGGCACCGATAATTGCAACCTTCATAATAATTTGTAACTATACTATAGAGAGAAAGATTAATAAAGCGCCAATTCCAATTGCGCCTGCCGCGGTGACCATCCCTATCACAAGAGCAGAACTTCCCGTCTTTGGTACCGGTGCACTTGTCGGTGCAGGGGTGGTGTTAACTGTGGGAGTAGAAGGAGGAGGCGTAGGTGTTGCTGTCGGTAAGACAGTTGGCGTTGGTATTACTGTTGGTTGCGGAGTGGGTGCGACAGGGGAGACGGATGGTTCAGTAAATTTGCTGCCAGATGCATACACGGTGAAGTGGTTGCTAATTGTTTGCATAATGCCGGAGGCGTTGACTGATTGAATAGTTATTGTATGTTTTCCCGGCGCGAGCGTCATTGCTGGGCGATACTGCCAGGAGCCGCTAGTATCACTTTGGAGCTTTACGTCGATTTCGTTATTAGACTGGATTGTGATATCAACTTCCGTATTGGGAAGAGCGCGTCCATCAAAAAGCGGCTGCTGATCCGAAAATGCCTGCGCCTCTTTGGGTGAATCAATTTCCGGAGAAGAAACCGGTGCTGGTGTCGCGAGGACCGGAAATGCAGCGGCAGACTGGCTTGCAGACAGTGCAGATACTACTGATTGCCCTGCGGAATTAAGCGTAAAGTCGTAATTTTGTGAGAGCACTATTGTGGGAACATGCTCCGCTTGATTAAGAAGCACGTGAGCAGTTGATTGTTCTGTCGGGGTCTGGACTTGCAGGTTCAGAACGGTTTCGGAAGTAAGTGCAGCCAACGTTGATCCGGTTGTATCTCGCAGTTGTGAAAGCGGTATATTATAGCTACCATCTGTGCCGATGAGCGCTGCTAGTGGGGCAGAGTTATCAGTTGAGACGGTGATGATTCCTTCTGAAGGACTACTACCGTCATTCAATGAAACAGTTCCCGATACTGTTGGTTGGCCTGTTTGTCGATTTGCTAATGTTGCTGCTGTGGTAATCTCATACGGACTGCCGTTATTCTCTGCTTTTTGGCTTCCTGAGTCGATCACGTAATAATACCGTGTCGTGGGTTTAAGATTTTTAATGGTGATAAAGTGGACCTGGTGTTCTATTGAATGTCCCGTCTGTTCGTCTCTATCATCAAGCGCGATACCGGGTGTTGCCGGATCAATTCCATAGGAGATAGTGCCTACGACACTGGTATCTGTCGTGTAGGAAACGGAAAATGATGTATCGGAAAGATTGCTGACCTGAATATTTTTAGGTTCACTCCCAACCGTTGCTTTTGAAACGAAAACAAACGTATTGCCGCTGAGAATTACTGTTATAACAAGTGCGAAAAGAAGAACAAGAAACCCAGCATATGAGGGCAATTGTTTGTTTAATAATTTGTTTTTTTGTGCATAGCTCATTGTCCAAGTCGTACAATTCCGGAGGTGCTCGCTTCTGGTGTCACTTGGTAAGGCGCAGCTGTAGGGATCGCGGGTGCGGGGGAAACGGCGGGCGAAGGGGTAGCAGATTCAGAAGAGATAGTAGTAGCCTGAATACTAAAAATGGGCACAATATCTATCCGTTTTTGCAGGTCTTTAATCGTTTGAGGATCAAATATAGGAGTAATTGGTATGAGCTGCGTCTGAATTGTCTCATTGATGGTTGAGGTGATATAAATATGATAAATATTAAACGCAACCCAGGCGACAACTACAATAAATGATGATATAAGGACAAAAAGAATATCTTTTTTTGTATTTTTCTGTTTTTGTTTCATATTACTGTTTAAAATATTGTCTGCATCGTAGTGTCAGAACCAAATTGCCTGTCTCGCTGTCTCTGCCGATCTCCATTGATTCAAGAGTGATCAATCTTTTGAGTGATGCGATGTCAGTGGTAAATGCAATCATATCGCTATAGCTTCCTTCTGCTTCGAGATTGAGAACAAAAGATTGAGTCGTAGTGATTTTTGGATATGTCGCCAACTGCGTCTCGGCAATACGATAGACGGTGATCTGTAAGTGATGCTTTTTTGCAAGTGCTGTCATTTGTCCGCTCAAGATAGATACATCGGCATTTTGTGGAACAGCGGCAAAGATATTGGTTAGATTACCTCCCAGTTGATTATATTGTTGTTCCAGCGAACTGAGATTATTAATCTTCGTTGTCAGTTGTTGATCAACCATTTGATCGTCTGAAAGCTGCCTTTGCAGATCAGCAATCGTTGAAAGGGTTGGGTTAATTGCAAAAATACCAAAGAAAGAAAGCGCCCCAAACGTCAAAGCAAGTGTTATAAACGAACGTGTTGACTCTTGCTTCATATTGGGAAGCAGTTTCAGATACTCGCGATATTTTGTTGCTGATAAATTTTCGAAATAATTTTTTGGTAATTGCATATGATTATTCTGTCAGGTTAGCATTACTGGTACTGGCGCCGGGTTTCGGCGTTGGCAAATCAGATGCGAATGCTGCTTTTTTAAGCGATGCGGTTATATAAACAGTAATTTCTGCAGTGTCTGTTTCATTTGTTATTTTGTCAATCGAAATAGATGTGATGTCGGGATCATTTTTCAGTGAGTTGACAAATTGTGACAGAGCGGAGGCTGATCGTGCCTCAATGACAATCTTTGCGTCTTGTGTCGAGACAGCGATATCTTGAAAGGTGACTATGCTTTGTCCAAGCTTAGTAATTTTGGTAAAAGCATCTGTTGTAGTATGAGCAACAGCATTGTATTGTTTAACGGTTGCCAGCCTGTCTTGCGCATCACGGAATTTTGCTTCGGCATCTTTGAAATTGTCAACAATAAAACTTTCGGATTTGATCTTATCATGAAGATTCACAAGCTGCATATCTAAGCCAAACCGATAGATAAAAGTACCAAGCGCGACCATTTCTGTGAGAATGATCAGAAGACGTCCGATGGTGAGTGCCCAATCCAGAAATTGGTTGAGGAGGCTTGTATCCTTTTTAGGAAGAAGATTGATTGTTTGTATTTTCTCAGCCATATTAGTCGATGAACAGAAACCACCACAATACAATGCGGCTTAATTTTAGTATATGGCTTTTAATGCGGGATTGTCAAAGAAAAAAAGTTAAGCTGCAACAAGTAATTTGTTCTGCGTGGGTTGTGCTTTCTGGATATGCTCTTCAGTTCTCTTTTGAGTAACGGTGAATGTAGTAAATTCTCCATTCCCAAGTTTGACTCTTTCGTATCTCTTTTTCTTTGAAAAAAGCATTTGCCTTTTTTCATCGCTTAATGCAAGAATTCGATCTTTTTTATCAAGTCCAGCATGAAAAATATGTGCAGCCCCTGGTTTGTCCTCATCAATAATAACCATTACTTGTTCACCTTTTCGAATACGCTCTTTAATCTGTTCCTCGCTCTGTGGACCGACAAGTTTTACATTTGTTTGTTTAAGAGCGCTTCCAAAGGGTGTTTCTTTTCTATCAGTAAAATTCCCCTCAGCATAATCTTTATATAAGTCTAGCAGTTCTTGATGCGTATCAGGTGGAAGAGGTTGGTTCATTTGTTTCAGACGCGCCCACCATTCTTGGGCAGTTGCTCTAATATCTTTCATTCCTGTAGCGTGTGCTGTTGCAGACATAGCAGCACGGACTGCACAGCCCCATTTTCCCATCTTTTTTGCTCGATCCGGATCTGTCTTTTCTGCTTCAGCTATATCACGTTCAGGATGTATTCGTGCTAGCGGCTCGGCATTAGTAAGCCTTGATCTTGCGGAAATATCTGTTGGTTTTCTGACTAGTCTCACGGCTCGTCTTGTGAAATTCTTGACTCTTCCTCTAAATGAAGGTCTTTCTTTTGTTTGAAATTGAGGAACTTCTTGTTCGACTGTTGCTTCTGGCATAGTATCTGTATTGTGTAAAATCTGACCTAGAAAAGCAATAATAAATATGCTATACTCATTTTGAGTCCCCGTTGCGGGATGATTTTTTTCATATGGCAGACACAAAATCACGAATCTATCCACTTGACCGTATCCGCAATATTGGTATTATTGCACACATTGACGCAGGAAAGACAACGACAACTGAGCGTATTCTGTTCTATACAGGTCGTACGTACAAAATTGGCGATATCGATGAAGGTAACACCCAGATGGACTGGATGGAACAGGAAAAAGAGCGAGGGATTACTATTGTTTCTGCTGCGACCACTGCATTTTGGACTCCCAAAACAGGTATTTTTGCAGGGAATGAACATCGCTTTAATATCATTGATACACCGGGACACGTAGACTTTACTGCTGAAGTAGAACGTTCACTTCGTGTTCTTGACGGTGGAGTTACCGTCCTTGATGCTGAGGAAGGCGTGCAATCACAGTCAGAAACTGTCTGGCGTCAGGCGGATAAGTACAATGTACCGAGAATTTGTTTTGTTAATAAAATGGACAAGCTTGGTGCAGATTTTCTTAATTGTGTTTCAACAATTGAAAAGAGACTTGGTGCAAATCCCGCAATTATGGTCTTGCCAATTGGTGCTGAAAATACCTATGTCGGTAATGTCGATCTGTTGACTCGCCAGTCATTTATCTGGGGATCTGATGAACTCGGTGCAAAGTATGAAGTCAAAGACGAAGTGCCTGAAGATATGAAGGCACAAGTTGAGGAATACCGCAGCAAGTTGATTGAAAAAATTGCTGAGACTGATGATGTCATGCTTGAGAAATATCTTGGCGGTGAAGAGCCAACTGTTGAAGAACTCCGAAAAGCACTCCGCGCAGCAGTTATCGCGTATAAATTAGTTCCAATCTATGCTGGGACATCACTTCGCAACAAAGGTGTCCAGCCACTGCTTGATGCAATTGTTGATTACCTTCCATCACCACAGGATTTGGCAGAGGTTAAAGGTATTAATCCAAAAACCAATGCAGAAGAAATTCGCAAATTAGTTCCTGAAGAGGCACTTTCAGGACTGGCATTCAAGATTCAAAATGACCCACATGTCGGGAAACTTGCGTACTTCCGTGTCTATTCAGGAAAACTGGAATCCGGATCATATGTCTATAACGCCAATAAAAATGTCAAGGAACGTGTCGGGCGTCTTCTTCTGATGCATGCAAATGACCGTGAAGAAATAAAAGAAGCATACGCGGGAGAAATTGTTGCGATTGTTGGTTTGAAAGATACGATAACTGGAGACACGCTTTGTGATGAGGCAAAACCAATTGTTCTTGAGCAAATTACTTTTCCAGAACCAGTTATCTCCCTTGCCATTGAACCAAAAACCAAATCAGACCAGGAAAAGCTTGGCTATTCTCTTAAGAGACTTCAGGAAGAAGATCCGACTTTTAGGGTCAAATCCAATCATGAAACAGGACAGACAATTATTTCGGGTATCGGTGAATTGCAGCTTGAAATTATGGTAGACCGCATGAAGCGGGAATTTAACGTCGAAGCAAACGTCGGTGCACCACAAGTTGCGTACAAAGAAGCAATTGAGCGGGAAGCAGAAGCAGAAGGTAAATATATTCGTCAATCCGGAGGTCGAGGACAATATGGACATTGTTTCCTCAGGCTTGAACCGAAGCCTCGTGGTGAAGGTTCCGAGTTTGTCAATGCTATCAAAGGTGGAGCAATCCCTGCGGAATTTGTTAAAGCAGTTGAAAAAGGTGTTAAAGAAACGCTTGAGAACGGTGTGCTTCTTGGTTATCCATTAATTGATGTTAAAGTCACTTGTTATGACGGGTCATATCATGAAGTTGATTCTTCAGAAATCGCTTTTAAAATTGCAGCAAGTAAAGCTATCCAAGACGGCGCAAAGAAAGCAGGAATCACGCTTCTGGAACCAATCATGAAGGTTGAAGTTACAACGCCAAGTGAATATATGGGAGATGTGATGGGTGATCTTTCATCAAAGAGAGCACAAATTAATGGTTCAGATGAGCGGGGAAATGCGACAATCATTCTTGCACAAGTTCCCCTGTCAGAACTTTCCGGATACGCGACACAACTTCGTTCTCTCACAAAAGGTCGTGCAAGTTACTACATGGAACCATCACATTATGAATATGTTCCACGTAACCTTGTTGACCAGATGGTTGCAAAGTCCACCTTCACGGGAAGAGTTGAATAATTAACTCGTTTATATCTTTACAACTCTTCATTTGTTCATCTACAATACTCAGACTAATATGCTTGTATTCATTGATGAATCAGGAGATCCTGGTTTTAAAACTAATAAAGGTTCCTCTCAAGTATTTGTTGTTGCTATGGTGATCTTTGATGATCCACTTGAAGCAGAAAAAACATCGTTAGCAATTAAGGAACTTAGAAGAGAATTACATGTGGCAGATAAGTATGAGTTTAAATTTAATAAGACCGATGAACGTTTTAAAAATGCCTTTTTCCATATCGTCTGTAAATATAACTTTCATAATAAGGGCAATTATGGTAAAGAAAAGTGCGATTTATAGTAGCACTTTGCGTAATAGAAAAGAAAGCTTTTATAATTTCATTGTTATGCAAATTCTTAAACAAAGTAAAATGATAAAACATGCGAAACTTCGTTTTGATAGACGTGGAGAAAAACTATTACGTGATGAACTAAGGATTTACTTAAGTAGTCAGTTAGATAATAAACACAATGATGTCTTTACGGATTTAAAATTTGTAGACTCGAAACAAAACACATTGATTCAATTAGCTGATATGGTTGCCGGAAGTGTTTCTGCTGCTCATGGTGGAAAGACAACAGTTTATTTGAAGAAATTACAAAAAGCGGGGAAAATAGAAGACGTATGGGAATTTAAATAAAAACGACCCTGCTTCTATCCAAATGTATATTTGGAACGCACACCATACGGTGACAATTCGAAAACAGGGTCTTTGTAGGTATATTATAACATAATGTGTAAACTCACCTGTCAAGAGAGATTGATTATATCAGTATGATAAAAATATAATCATAATACTTCAACTGTTTGATAATAAATTTATGTTGTATAATTACTTTTATGAGACCTGTTGTTGGTATTTTTGCACATCCTGATGATGAAGCGTTTGGTCCAAGCGGCACACTTGCTCAGTTCGCTCGTGATGGAAGAGACGTCTACATTATTTGCGTTACGAAAGGCGACGCCGGAGAAAATCATAGTGATGAAGATGGTGATTTGAAAATAATTCGTGAAGATGAGCTTCGTGCCTCTGCAAAAGAACTTGGCGTGAAAGATGTTTTCTTCCTTAATTTTAAAGACGGTACGCTCTCAAATAATATTTATCATGATGTTGCTGATGCTTTGCAGAAAAAACTGGAAGAACTGCAGCCGGAAATTGTGATAACTCTTGAAAATCGTGGTATTTCAGGGCATTTGGATCATATTGCTGTTTCATTTATTACAACTTATGTGTTTAAAAAATCATCATTTATCAAAGAACTCTGGTACTTTTGTGTCACTGAAGAAGCGCAAAAAGTGATAGGTAAGCACTTGGGCGATTATTTTGTTTATATTCCTCCAGGATACAAAAAAGAAGATGTTACAAAAACAATTGATGTTTCGTCCGTTTGGGAACAAAAAAAAGCAGCTATGCTCAAACATGAATCACAACGACCTGATGTAGAGGCGAATTTGCAGTCTGCGCAAGAGCTACCCAAGGAAGAAAATTTTATTATCCTCACAAAAGATACGGAATAATTGCCTTAGTTTTCTTCTTATACTCCGAATACTCTGCAACTGTCCGGCTCATCATGTTTTCTTCCCGAAGAATTTTCATAAAAATAGCCCCAACAAGGATAAGAAGTGCGATAAACCGGAGAAACGTAAATTCTATCTCGACAAAACTGACCATAACCAAAAGATATCCCGCATAGACGGGATGTCTGATAATTTCATAAGGCCCTGTCTCTATAAAAAAGTATCCTTTTGGAAGATGCTGTTTTTCCTTATGTACTTTGATCGTGATAATAGCCCAGATCATAAGCAATGCTCCAAATAATTGCACCATAAGATAAATCAGGATTTGTGAGAAGACAGCTCCACTCAGAAGGATAAAAAGTGATGCCAGTATGCCGAAACCGTTGAAAATAAGCGCGCGTTTTTCCGTATCCATGAATATATTATACGGTATAATAGACGAAATGAAACGGTTTATTGTGTTTGTATTTATTGTTTTGGTGGTCCTGGTAAGTATTTTTATTGTATTTCGTGTAGTGAGAGAAAAAGTCGGGAAGGATCTCTCCCAACCGGTCTATCAGCCTGCTTCATCTCCGACACCGACTGTTGCGCTTAGTCCATTGCACCATACCAACACATCGCTTTTTGTTCCCGATTGGACTCTTGAAAATATCTCCGACGGTTACGACCAATATATTTACTTTGGTGTTACTCCGACAAAAGACGGTCTTGTTGCGACTGACACAACAACCAAAGATATCAATGATTTTCTTACTACAGTTCCGCAAGGAGGAAAAACGCTTTTGGCACTTGAGATGGAGAATACCGAGATTAATGGTGATATTCTGCAGAGCAAAACACTCTCGCAAAAAGTGGCAACGCAAACAGTTTCTCTCGCACAAGCAAATGGTTTCTCAGGCATTGTTCTTGATCTTGAAACGGGAGGTATCCCCTTCAGTTCGCTTATTGATGAGATTAATGATTTTGTTAGCGAACTTGACTCAGAAGCAAAAGCACGAGATATGCAATTTGCTGTTACGCTGTATGGTGATACATTTTATCGGCTCAGGCCATTTGATGTCAAAACCATTGCAGCACACTCTGATATGGTAATGATTATGGCGTATGATTTCCATAAAGCCAGATCAACTCCCGGTCCAAATTTTCCTTTGAGCGGCAAAAATACCTATGGGTATGATATGGGGCAAATGTCAGATGATTTTTTGCAGGTAGTTCCCAATCAAAAACTCAGCGTTATCTTTGGGTTGTTCGGCTATGATTGGACTGTTGATAGTCAGGGAAATGCCATAGGACAAGCGCAGGCACTAACCGATTTACAGATACAGAATAAGTTTCTTAATGGTTGTTCGTTCAAAGATTGTCAGATCAACAGAGATCCTGTTTCAGCAGAAACGGTCATTCACTATACCGATGACTCAGGGCAGAAACATATTGTATGGTTTGACGATATGAACTCCGTTGCCGCCAAAGAACAGTTTCTTCGCAAACAAGGTATCGGCAACTTTGCCTTTTGGGCAAATTCGTATTTTTAATATTCTTGCTTATTGAAGCGTAACCTTTTAAAATCAAAGATGAGTATGTGGAAAGAACTTCTTAATTATGCCTACACTTATCCATCCCCTCATAATTCTCAACCACTAAAAGTTAAAATTATCAACGAAGAAAAAGCTGAGGTATATTACGATAAAAAACTTGGCTTGCCAGCGGAATCGTTTGGCATTGCTTTTGGGTATGTTTGTGCAGGAGTTTTTCTGGAATTGTTGAAAATAACTGCGGCAAATATGGGATATCACATTGAAGAAAAACTTTCTTATAAAGAAATGGATTTTACGTCTTCAGAATATCTTCATCTCATTGGTGAATTGACATTGAAAAAGTTATCACACGCTCAGGAGCAGTTTACTTTGGCAGATATAGAAGAAAGACAAACTTCGCGTTTGCCTTATGAGAGAGCATTTGCTCCCCAAGAAGTTATAGATGAAGCAAAAAAGGAAGCAGAAAAGTATGAATATATTTTGCATATAACAACTGATGAAAAATTAGTAAAAGAAATTATTTATGTAAACCAACGAACCCTTTTTTATGATTTAGAAGATATACATGTAAGAAATGAGATTAGAGGATATCTGCGTTACTCACAAAAAGAAGCAGCAGAAAAAAAGGACGGCTTATCAGCTGAGTGTCTGGATGTTCCGGGAATGTTATTGAAATTTCTTATGGAACATTATGCGGTTTGGTCATGGCCTCTTGTTGGCTCCTGCATAAAATATGTTTATCTCAACTCTATGAAAGGTGTACCTCAGATTGCTTGGTTGACTGGTCCGTTTAAAAATAATGGAGACTATCTTCGTGCTGGGCGTTGCTTTATCCGTATTTGGCTTATTTTTACCAAGCATGATATCTATCTGCATCCTTTCGGTTCAGTTATTACTAATCCCCGGGCGCACAAGGAATTTTGTAATCTTGTGGGGGAAAAAGAACAAAATGGTATGGCATGGATGCTTTTTCGTTTTGGCTACAGCAAAAAACCGCCAAAAGCATTTAGAAGAGAACTTAAGGAGATGATTGTATGAAAAAAATAATCATATTTATCTATGTTGGGGTACAGGATTCTTTAGTATGGATGCTCATCCATAATAAAAATATCCACAAACTGCTTTTTGCTCCAGGTATTGAAAATTTTCGTTGGGTAATTGGCAGATGGCGTGCCTGGAGAACCTTTGAAATGGCACGAAAACGCGTTCCCGCATACAAAAAATTTTTACGAGGCCAGCCAAAAAATTTGGTATCTCTTAAGGGATGGACACCTGATCTCTCCTCTATTCCTGAGATGGATAAACATAGCTATATTCTGCAATATGCAAACGAAGAGAAATGTAAAGATGGGATGATTCCCAGAAGTGGTGTTGTGGTTGATGAGTCGTCCGGAAGCAGTGGAACGCCGACCAGTTGGGTACGAGGAAAATTAGAAAGATTTGCTTCGCGAGCGATATTGCAAACAACATTTGCGAGAGAAGTAGATCATCCTGTGTTTGTCTTGAATGCGTTTTCGTTGGGAGCATGGGCAACGGGAATGAATGTAAGTATGTCTCTTGTTGATGTCTGTATTATCAAATCAACAGGACCAGATATGGTAAAAATTATCGATACGATTAAAAGTTTTGGACCTAAATATGACTATGTCGTTATGGGGTATCCTCCTTTTCTTAAGACGCTTTCCGACAATCCTGATATCAATTGGAAAGACTATAACGTCATTGCAGGTTTTGGCGGGGAAAGTCTTAGTGAAAATATGCGAGATTATCTTCTTAAATCATTCAAAGCAGTATTTGGTTCCTATGGAGCTTCTGATCTTGAAATTAACATAGCAGCAGAAAATGATTTTACTATTGCTCTTCGAAGAGAACTGGTAAAAAACAAGACACTTTGTGAGGCATTGCTTCGTACTGAATGGGGGGTATTGCCAATGGTATTCCAATATAACTCCTTTGGTTATGTTATCGAATCAAATGATAAAGGAGAATTACTTATCACAATTGCAAGTGCTGACAACATTTCTCCACGCATCAGATACAATATCCATGATCGTGGTCATGTCCTGCGTATTATAGAACTTAAAAAGTTATTAAAAGAGCATAATGCTCACCATGTCCTCTCCTTGATGAAGCTTGATCTACCAATTTTATTTTATTACGGAAGATCTGATCTTACGGTTTCTTATTATGGTGCGAAAATAACTCCTGATAGTATCCGTGAGATTCTTTATGAGCATCCTGAGTTAATGAAACGTCTGAACAGCTTTCGATTAATTTCGTACGAAGATAAATCTCTTCAGAAGCATTTATTGTTCGCTCTTGAGATGAATAAAGATGAGTCGATGCTAGATAAGGAGAAAGCCAAAGCATTAGAAAGTGAAATTATTGAAAAACTTCGGATTAAGAATCTTGATTTTGCAAGCGCATATGGTATGGCAACGCCGGAAACAGCCCCTAGTCTTCGGTGTTATCCTTATAAAGAAGGTCCATTTGCTGGAGCGGGAAGCAAATTGAAAAATGAATATGTTGCTACGTTAGAGTATGAACAAGCTCATCAGGTGGGATTAGTATAATTTCCTTAATAGCAAGCATCGGTTGTTTGATTATTTGTCTCCTCAATCTTTTGACATATGCTATACGCTGATGAATTTTTCTGCATCCCGAGTGCTGCGCAGCGTGCTGATCCCAAAGCGATACAGGCATCACTGCTTATCCCTTGCAGCCTGCGAGATGCAAGCGTTGACTTGAGAAAAGACGTATCCTGGGGGGTATTATTGCCTTGTAAGACCGCATAACTGATCGCAGGTTGGGATGATCCTGAGGCGCTTGTCTCATCACCCAGCACAGGAGTAAAGTAATTTCCTGGGAGAATAGTAATATATTGGATAAACGGATCTTCAACAGAAAGGTAGGAAAGTAATCCGTTTTTATCTTCCACTGCGACTTGCGTATATGCTAGGCATACGTTTCTCCCAGATTTCCCAAATTGGAAGCATCAGTACTTTGGGTGCCAATGAGTGTTTTGTCCGCAGTCAATTGCGAAATATATCCATATGCACTACCACTTACTGTTGGCAAAGGGATTTGTTGGATAGTTAATTTTTCCGGGTCATAGCTAAAAACACCTGTTTTCGTAGCATCAGGTGAAAGGACCGTAAAAATAATATTGCCAGTTTGGATATCCCACGTAACGTCAGAGTACGTATTGGTATCAGGAAGATTAGGAAGGCTATAGCGCTTCAGTGTTTTTGTATCAAGGAGCTCGACAGTATTTGGTGTCAGGATTGCCTGTCGATAGCCGTTTACAACTTTCTTGCCGTCGCCATTTTTGCCATCATATCCCGCAAAGAGGAGGAATTTCCCATCGGCAGAAGGAGTAGGCTGTGATCCATAGGTGCCATTTTGCATTGAGTCGATATCCTGCTTATTTGTGCCATCAAAATCAACAGTACTCATTCCATAGGCCCAGCCAGTTGCTCCTTTGGTGTCATTTGGAATGAACTGATCGGTAAAGACAGTTCCGTCATTGAAAATCGCGCTTGGTACATGAACAGGGATAGTCTGTGTCACTGTCTCATCGTAAAGTAAGTTAACAACACTCGGTTGGTCAAGATTTACTGCATACACGCGTGATTTCCCTCCTTGCAACGTCTGCGCGTTTTGCGCAAATTGTACTTCCCATATTGCGAGGTACTTTTTGTTCGGTGATAAGATATAATCATCAATTCCGAACCCATCGGCAACAGGGATGCTAGTGACAATTTGTTTCTCTTGGGTATTGTAAATGCTGATTCTCTGTCCATGATCATTTGTGTCAGTCTGGTCAATATACAATAATGTATCGGGTGAAAGGACAGTTATCTTTTTTATGCTGAGAGGGAGTGTCGCAATAGTTGTTGTTTGCGAAGTGGTGAGATTAACGGCTTTGATAACTGATGATTGACTTGTCCATGCTCCATAAACGAGAACTTGAGAAGCCTGTTTTGGTTTTGGTGTTGGAGAGGGAGACTGTTTCTTTGTCACTTGTTGTTCTGCTGGTGTCGGAGTCGGAGTACGGACAGACGATTTCGTTTTCCCGCTTGCTGCGATGAGAACAAAAACAGGAATGAAGATTAACAGGAAGAGTAGCGCACCACCAATCATAAGTAGCTTTTTATTGTTGAGTTGCTTACTTCCTATCAGTTTTTTTATTGTTTGCAAAATATCTTTTGCTTGCTCGGGCGGTTGTTCCGGCGTTTTTTCAGCCTCGGTTGCAGGGATATCCATACCATATATAGTGTGACAGCTTAAAAAAGTGTAGTCAAGCGCGTCTTATTCGATTTATTTATATTTTCCCCTCTTGACCTGTTCAAAATTCCTTGCTATAATCTTTTTTACGCTCATTCTCTGGAGAGAAATGGGATTTTTATTTTTAACATTATGGCAACATATCAACGAACAAAACCACATGTAAATATCGGAACCATCGGTCACGTCGATCATGGTAAGACCACAACAACCGCTGCTATCACAACAGTTCTTGCAAAAAAAGGATACGCACAAGCAAAGAAATACGAAGATATTGATAATGCTCCGGAAGAAAGACAGCGCGGTGTTACTATTAATATTTCCCACCAGGAATACGAAACAGATACTCGTCACTATGCACACATTGATGCTCCAGGTCATGCAGATTATATTAAGAACATGATCACTGGTGCAGCACAAATGGATGGTGCTATTCTTGTTGTCTCAGCTCCTGACGGTCCTATGCCTCAGACTCGAGAGCACATTCTCCTTGCTTATCAGGTTGGTGTTCCAGCAATTGTTGTCTTCCTTAACAAAGTAGATATGGTTGATGACCCAGAGCTTCTTGATCTGGTCGAAATGGAAATCCGTGAACTTCTGACAAAGTATCACTATGATGGTGACAAAGTTACCATTGTTCGTGGTTCAGCATTGAAGGCACTTGAAGGAGATCCAGAAGCTGAGAAGCAGATTCTTGCACTCATGGACGCAGTTGATAAGGATATCCCGACACCAGAACGCCCTCTCGATAAGCCTTTCTTGATGCCTGTTGAGGATGTTTTCTCTATCAAAGGTCGTGGAACAGTTGTTACCGGAAGAATCGAAAGAGGCATTGTTAAGGTTAACGAAGCAGTTTCTGTCATTGGCCTTGATAAAAACAAAGAATCAGTTGTTACCGGAGTCGAAATGTTTAAGAAGCAACTTGATGAAGGTCAAGCAGGTGATAATGTTGGTCTTCTTTTGAGAGGTCTTGAGAAGAAAGATGTTGAGCGTGGTCAGGTTATTGCAAAACCAGGCAGTGTTACTCCACATACAGAATTTGAAGCTGAAGCATATGTTTTGACCAAAGAAGAGGGTGGTCGTCATACACCATTCTTCAAAGGATATCGCCCACAATTCTACATCCGAACAACTGATGTTACTGGAAACGTTACTTTACCTGATGGTGTAGAAATGGTGATGCCTGGAGACACGACCAAGATGACCGTCAAACTTATTGTTCCGGTCGCTCTTGAAGATGGACTTCGATTTGCTGTCCGTGAAGGTGGTAAAACAGTTGGAGCCGGTGTTATCACCAAAATAATCAAATAATCCCGATTAAGTCGGGATTTTTGACTATTAAGAGATCTTTAACAGTCTGGAGAATTAGAAGCATATGGCAAAAGGAAGAATCAGAGTCAGATTAAAAAGTTATGACGCGCGAGTGTTAGATTCGTGTTGTCAGCAGATTCTTGATTCGGTTATCAGAACCGGAGCAAAAGTCATTGGACCAGTTCCTCTTCCGACAGATAGATCTGTCTATGCCGTTAATAAGTCACCATTTATCGATAAAGATGCGAGAGATCATTTCGAGATTCGTATCCATAAAAGACTTATTGATATTGTTTCACCGACAGACAAAACGATTGATAGTTTAACAAATTTAGCATTACCAGCAGGAGTCGATGTAGAGTTGAAGATGTAAGTCTGAGACTCTTTTTTACAATATAGATGCCCAATACAATTAAACATGCTGAATGGATGATTGATTAAAAATGCCTGGCAAGGCCACCCCGTTTAGAGGGGCTCAATTCACACTTGTGAAGGATAAAGGTAGCCAATGGCTATCTTTTTTTTGTCGTTAGATATTAATAAGCAATAGTTAGAAGTTTAAGTAAACTATACAATGGAAGTCTTATATAAGATTTTAAAAAACTATGTTACAAGCATTGATTGGACAAAAAATTAGTCAGAACCAAACGTTTCTTGAAGATGGGAGACGAATTCCTGTCACTGAATTTTCAGTGATGGATAACGTCGTCGTGCAAGTTAAAACTCCTGAGAAGGAGAAGTATACAGCTGTACAGATGGGTTTTGGCCTAAAAAAGAAACCAATAAAAGCATTGGCAGGACACAGTAAAAAGGCGGGAGTTTCTGCTCCTCAGCTTATCCGTGAAGTTGCATGGACTGGGGATGAGGAAATGCCAAAAGCTGGAGACGCTGTGACAGTTGAGAGTATTTTTCAACCTGGTGACATCGTTAAAGTAACCGGTACATCAAAAGGAAAAGGATTTGCCAGTGGTATCAAGCGGTATAACTTCCGCGGCGGTCCTAAAACGCATGGACAATCAGATAGACATCGCGCGCCGGGTTCTATCGGACAAACAACGACGCCAGGGCGTGTTTACAAAGGGAAGAGAATGGCAGGACACATGGGTGTCGATACAGTAACTGTTTCAAATCTTGTTGTTGTGGATGTAGATTCTGAGAATAAGAAGCTCTTTGTTTTGGGATTGGTTCCCGGCAATAAAAAGGCGTTGCTTATGATTACCAAGACAGGCGAGCAAAAGAAATTTGTCAGACTGCTCTCAGTAAAACAAAAGGAAGAGGAAGAACAGAAGAAAGAAGCAGAAAAATTAGCCGCGGAACAAGAAGCAGCAGCAAAAGCTGAAGCGGAGAAACCAGCAGAACCAGAAGTTGCTGAGCCAGTTGCAGAAGAAGCAAAAACAGAGGAAGTAGCCGAAGCAGCAGCTCCTGTTGAAGAAGTGAAGACTGAAGAAGCACCAGTTGAAGAAAAACAGGAAGAAGCCGCATCTGAAGAAAAATCAGAAGAGCCAAAAGCTGAGGAGAAATAACTATGGCAAAAGAAGAAATAACAAAAACAGTAAAAAAGACAATTTCAAAAACAGCTGCTAAGCCGGCAAGTAAACCAGCAGTGAAAAAAGAAGCGGCAGTAAAGAAGAGCGAAAAAGCAGAGAGCAAGAAAGAAACAAAAGTCGCTGTTGAGAACTTAAAATCAGAAGTTTCTGTTGTAGGGAAAGCTGATAAAAAATACGCATCAGTTAGTGTTGAAGTTGTTGGTATAGATGGAAAAGTAACGGGCAAAATTTCGCTCCCGGGTGAAATCTTTGGAGAAAAAATGAATAAAGCACTTATTGCCCAAGCGGTTAGAGTCTATCTTGCCAATCAGCGTCAAGGAAATGCTTCGACAAAAACCCGAGGCGAAGTCGACGGGTCAACAAGAAAGATTTATCGACAAAAAGGAACCGGTCGTGCACGTCACGGATCAGTTCGGGCCCCTATCTTTGTCAAAGGAGGCATTGTCTTTGGACCAAAACCAAGAGATTTCAGCCTTTCTTTGCCGCAAAAGATGAAGAGAAAAGCACTCTTTAGTGCTATCTCTGCAAAAGTTGCAGATAAGGAATTAACAGTGATTGATGGATTAGTAAATATTGAACCGAAAACAAAGAGATTCGCGAAGATGCTTGTTGATCTGGGAATGGCTGACAAGAAGCAGATATTATTTGTCACAGGTGGTGAGACTGTCTCAATCCTTCGGGCAGGACGCAATGTCCCAGGGGTCAATTTTCTCCCATCACGACAGATCAATGCGTATGAAGTACTTGCTGTAGGAAGACTTATTGTAATGAAAGAAGCAATTGATGAGATGAAGGAGCACTTTTTGAAAAAATGAATACGGTAATTGTTAAACCATTAGTTACAGAGAAATCGATGAATGATGTCAGCCACGGGAGGTACACGTTTGTTGTCTCAAAAGATGCTGGAAAAGCGTCAATTAAATCAGCGATTAAGGCACAATTTAACGTAACGGTTGCTAGTGTGGCAACAACGATTCAAAAAGGTAAGACACAACGGGTCGGCACCAGGAGAGTTGAAGTCGGTAAGTCAGACTTTAAGAAAGCAACAGTGACACTGAAGAAAGGTGAAAAAATTGCACTCTTTGAGCCAGGCGGTGAACAAGAAGAAGAAAAACAAGCGAAAAAAGCAAAAAAGGAAGAGAAAAAGTAGTACATAAAAAACATGAAACAATTAAAAACAATTAAAAAGAAACATTCAGGACGAGATGCATCAGGACAAGTTGTGGTTCGTCATCAAGGCGGAGCACACAAACGCTATCTTAGACAGATTGATTTCAAGCGGAATAAAGTTGGTATTGTCGGCAAAGTTATCGCAATTGAATACGATCCCAATAGAACTTGTGACATTGCTTTGATACAATATGCGGACGGGGAAAAGCGGTACATTTTGGCGCCGCAAGGTTTGAAGGAAAATGATAAAATTGCTGCGGGCGCAGGCGTTGATCCAAAAGTCGGAAACGCATTACCATTAGGTGAAGTGCCTGCAGGGACTGTCGTTCACAACGTTGAGTTAACACCTGGTAAGGGTGGACAAATTGCGCGTAGTGCAGGGACAGGAGCTCTTGTCTCGTCTCAAGAAGGCGGATTTGTTTTTTTGCGAATGCCATCCGGTGAAGTTCGTCAGGTCACTGAGAAGGCAATGGCGACCGTTGGGCAGTTAGGAAATATTGATTGGAAAAATGAGGTAATCGGCAAGGCAGGACGCGCGCGTCACATGGGACGACGTCCGACTGTCAGGGGTGTCGCTCAGAACCCCCGCTCTCATCCTCATGGAGGAGGAGAAGCTCGATCAGGGGTAGGTCTGAAGTATCCGAAGACCTATGCGGGACGAAAAGCAGTCGGAAAAACACGGAGGCCAAGAAAATATTCTGATAAGTATATCGTAGCAAGAAGAAAGGGAGGGAAACACAATCCTTCGAAATAATTATGAGTAGAAGTAGTAAAAAAGGACCATATACAGATGAAAAATTGCTTCAGAAAGTCATGAAGCAGAAACAAAACGGCAAGAATGAACCAATAAAGACATGGTCTCGTTCAAGCCAGATTTCGCCTGACTTTGTTGGGCATACCTTTATGATCCATAACGGTAAGCATTTTATCTCAGTGCTTATTGTTGAGAATATGGTCGGCCACCGGCTTGGTGAATTTGCACCAACCCGAACCTTCCGAGGTCACGGAAAAGTTGTAGCACGTGAGATTAGTAAGACATAGTATGGAAGTAAGAGCAATAGCAAAATCAGTACGAGTTAGTCCAAGAAAGATGCGATTGGTTGCAGATGCCATTCGGGATAAGCATGTTGATGCTGCATTTCGGATGCTCGAAGTGACACAAAAACGTGCTGCTTCGGTAATTCAAAAAACACTGAAAAGTGCTGTCGCTAATGCAGTCAATAATAATAATCTTGATAGCAAAAATCTCTTTGTTGCACAAATAGTGGTGAATGAATCACAACCGCTTAAGAGATTTCGTCCGTCAACCCGAGGACGTGTGCATCCATACAAAAAACGAGGAAGCCATCTAACGATTATTTTGAAAGAAAAACAAATTGCGGCAGTACCAACAAAAGCGATTGAAAAGAAAAATGAAAAACAGGAAGGAAAGGAAGCTAAAAAGGAGGTTAAAAAATAATTTATGGGACAGAAAGTAAATCCACATGTTATTAGACTTGGAGTAGTATTTAGCTGGAGTAGTCGATGGTTTGACGAACGAGATTATAAAAATGTCGTTCTGGAAGACTATGGTTTGCGTACTATGCTGACGAAACGGTTAAAAGCAGCGGGAGTCGCAGCAATTGAACTGGAGCGCTCGATCAATAGTTTGAGAATTATCATTCATGTTTCTCGTCCGGGTATCGTGATTGGCCGCGGCGGTACAGGCCTTGAGGAACTCAAAAAAGCAATTAATACCTTTTTTGTAACAAGGCGTGTAGGCAAAACAATGCCAAAGATTGACATCCGGGTTGAGCCGGTGAAAGAACCGAATCTTAATGCACAGTTGGTCGCAAACAATATTTCAGATCAACTCATCAGAAGATTGCCTTTCAAACGGGTGTTGAATTCAACAGCAGAACGTGTCATGGGCGCAGGAGCATTGGGAGTCAAGATTGTTTTGACTGGTCGTATCGGTGGCGCAGAAATCGGAAGACAGGAAAAAATTCGTCTTGGAACTGTCCCTGTCTCAACCATCAGGGAGAATATCAGTTATGCACAGCTTCCCGCATTGACAAAGAAAGGCTATATCGGGATTAAAGTATGGATCAATAGGCAGGAAGGCAAGGAGATTATCTAACTATGTTAATGCCAAAGAGACAAAAATATCGAAAACAGCAACGGGGACATATGAAAGGTATTGCAACCCGCGGCACGAAACTTTCGTTTGGCGATTATGGTTTGCAATCTTTGGATATGGGCTGGATTACCAGTCGTCAGATTGAGTCAGCACGGCGTGCAATCAGTAATTATACACAGCGCGGAGGGAGAACTTTTATCAATATCTTTCCTGATAAGCCGATCAGCAAGAAACCGCCGGAAGTCAGAATGGGAGGCGGCAAAGGAGATATTGAGGCGTATGTTGCACCAGTGAAGCCGGGAAGAATTATGTTTGAAATGACTGGAGTTACGGCTGAAGTAGCCAAAGAAGCTCTTCGCCTTGCAGCACATAAACTGCCGGTGAAGACAAGAATTATTGTTCGAGGAGAAATGTAATACTATGAAAGCAACGGATAAAAAAGATTTACAGACAAAAAGTGTAAAAGATTTGCAGAAGCAGATTGTGGAAGCAAAAAAAACACTTGTGCAACTGAAACTTGATCAAGTGCAGAACAAATTAAAGAATACCAGAAGTATTTTCAATACACGCAAAACGATTGCGGTTATGCAATCAGTTTTGCAAGTGAGGTTGAAAACAGAAGTAAAGGAGGAAAAAAATGGCTAAGATATTAACAGGAAAAGTAATAGCAACAAAAATGCAAAATACGGTAGTTGTTGAGGTAACAACTCGTACGCCGCATCCTTTGTATAAGAAACTTTTGAAGACAAGTAAACATTTTAATGTTGATACGGCAGGGAAAACTGTTGTCCTTGGAGATGAAGTGCGAATCGTTGAAACGAAGCCGGTTTCGAAAACAAAATACTTTGCAATAAAGGAGGTTATTACAAAGAAATAACACCGCTCGTTTTGATTTTACTTTGTGGTAAAATCAAAAGCTCGGGTATTGCATGTTATTAGAAAGTAATAGGTATTTATATGTTACAGCTAAGAAGTATTGTTAAAGCGGCAGATAATTCAGGAGCAAAGGAACTGTATGTTATTCATGTATTCGGTGGCTCCAAAAGAAAGTTTGCACGAATCGGGGACGTAGTGAATGCTGTTGTAAAGGCAGCCATTCCTAATGGTCAAGTCAAAGATTCTGAGATGGTTAAAGCTGTTGTAGTCCGAACCCGGAAGGAATTCAGACGGAAAGATGGATCTTACATCCGGTTTTCAGATAACGCAGTTGTGGTGATTGATAATCCGAAGGATAAAAATGTGCGGGGAACCCGTATCTTTGGACCGATTGCCCGTGAAGTCCGGGACCGAGGATTTACAAAGATTGCCAGTATGGCAGTGGAGGTTGTTTAGGGACTAGGTTTTAGGGACCAGGGACTAGGCAAGATTAAATATTATGAAATTAAAAGTAGGAGATTTAGTAACCGTTGTCAGAGGAAAAGATAATGGTAAAACAGAAAAAATTGTTAAAGTCTTTAGCAAAGAGGCAAAGGTTGTTGTGGAAAACGTGAATCAATATAAGCGTCATGTGAAGGCACGCATGCAAGGACAGAAGTCTGAGATCATCACGATCACCAAGCCGCTTGCTGTTGCCAATGTACAGCTTGTCTGTCCGAAGTGCAAGAAACTGACACGAGTTGGATATAAAATGCTCAAGGATGAGAAAGTACGCTATTGCAAGAAATGTAACGCGGAGATTTAATTATGGATTTAAAGAAGAAATATACAGAAGAATTAGTACAAAAATTGGAGAAAGATCTCGGAATCAAAAATCCGATGGCTGTGCCGCATCTCACAAAGATTGTGGTCAACATGGGTGTGAAGGATGCAGCATCTGACAAAAAGATCATTGAGAAGATGAGTGTTGCTCTGGGACAAGTTACCGGACAGAAAGCAAAGCCGACTAAGGCAAAAAAGGCTATCGCTGGATTTAAAATTCGCCAGGGAGATGTCATCGGACTTGCTGTAACACTTCGCGGGAAACGGATGTACGAGTTTTGCGATCGTCTGATAAAGATTGTCTTCCCACGATTGAAAGATTTTCGTGGTGTGCCACGGGATAGTTTTGATGGACGTGGCAATTACACACTTGGTTTCCATGAATATTCAACGTTTCCTGAGATTGATCCAGCAAGTGTAGAACGGTTGCAAGGGATGGAGATGATCTTTGTCACCTCAGCCGCGAATAATGAACAGGGATTCGCACTTCTTGAAGCATTGGGTGTGCCATTTGCAAAAGAAGTAAAATGAGGCTAGAGTATGGTATAATGAGGTTCTGGCGTCAAGTGTCTTTTTGAGATTCAAATATAATTAAACGCTAGAAGCTAAAATTTATGGCTAAAAAATCAAACATCGTTAAATTTTTAAAGAAACAAAAATATGAAGTTCGCAACGTTAACCGTTGTGGTATCTGTGGCAGAGCACGCGGCTATATGGGCAGGTTTGGACTATGCAGAATTTGTTTCAGAGAACGTGCAATGAAAGGAGAATTGCCTGGAGTTTATAAGGCAAGTTGGTAAACTATGAATTACATTCTTGGAGATTTTGTTATTCAATTAAAAAATGCAGCATTGGCACATCGCAAGGCGGTTGTTGCACCATACGCAAATATCAACAAAGCAATTGCTTCTGTCTTAAAAAAAGAAGGATTTGTTGATTCGATCACTGAGGAAACTATTGACGGCAAAAGAATGTTGTCCGTTGCGCTTCGTTATCAGCGGCGCAAACCGGCAATTACTGATATTGATCTTATTTCTAAACCATCTCTTCGTACCTATATCGCAGCACATGAGATTGGTAGTAAGCAAGGACGTTCTGCAATAGCAATCTTATCAACAAATGCTGGTATTCTCAGTGGAAACGATGCGATGAAGAAAGGTGTTGGAGGAGAACTGCTGTTTAAGATTTGGTAAGATTATGAGTAAGATTGGAAAGTTACCTATTACAATAAAGAGTGGTGTGACCGTTACTGTTAATGGCCAAAATGTTGCTGTTGCAGGTCCGAAGGGAAATGGAACACTCACTATCCCTGAAGGAGTTGCTGTAGAAATAAAAGAAGACAAGGTACTTGTTACGGCAAAAAATTTGGATGACCGGAAGATGAAAGCGCTCTACGGTTTGACCCGGGCAAATCTTGCTAACTTGATGAAAGGTCTGGATCAGGGGTTTGAAAAGCAATTGGAACTAAAGGGAGTTGGATATCGCGCACAACTGCAAGGTGCTTCCTTGTCTCTCTCTCTTGGATTTGCAAAACCGGTTATCTTTCAGCCGAAAGATGGCGTGAAGATTGCCGTTGCGGAAAATGTCATTACGATCAGTGGCAACGACAAACAGCTAGTAGGACAAGCAGCAGCAATGATACGCAAAATCAAACCGCCGGAACCATATAAAGGAAAAGGAATTAGATACAAGGACGAGCGGGTACGAAGAAAAGCTGGTAAAGCAGCAAAAGCTGCTGGAGCGACGAAATAAGGACGAGAAATTATGAATAGTAAAGGTAAAAAAGTACAAAGACAAGTAAGAGTTCGGAAGAAGGGTGCGGCGGTGACAACTCGTCCGCGATTGAGTGTATTCCGTTCCAATAATTACGTCTATGCGCAAATTCTTGATGGCCGCGGCAACGCACTCGTCGGTGTTTCAGAAAAGGCATTAAAGATTGCAGATAAGACTGTTCCTACTGAACGGGCAAAGCAAGTTGGTGCTGAGATTGCAAAATTAGCAATTGCGAAAAAAATTAAAGAAGTTGCTTTTGATAAAGGTCGATTTGCCTATCACGGACGAGTAAAGGCAGTTGCTGAAGGCGCACGTGAAGGAGGTTTACAATTCTAACTATGGATAATAAAAATCAGAATCAAAATAATACCAATAATCGTTCAGGTTATCAAAATAATAATCAACGAAGACCACGACAGTTTGCTGAACGACCACCAAGTGAATTTGATGAGCAGGTTGTACAGATCAATAGAGTCTCAAAGAAAACAACAGGTGGCAACAAAGTTGGGTTCTCAGCACTTACCGTAGTTGGCGACAAAAAAGGCAAAGTAGGCGTAGGACTTGGAAAAGCTCCTGATGTTTCAAATGCGATCAGAAAAGGAATCTCTCTTGCAAAGAAACATATGGTGACCGTGCCGCTTGTTGACGGGACGATTCCCTTCAGAATTGATATCAAGCTCGGCGCAGCACGTATCATGCTCAAGCCTGCTCCTCGAGGAAGTGGTGTTATCGCAGGAGGTGCTGTCCGAAGTGTTGTGTCAGCAGCAGGAATTGAGAACATCTCCTCAAAAATGCTCGGGACAACAAATAAGATCAGTAATATTTATGCGACACTTGAAGCACTCAAAAGAGTTTCAGAACAGGCAGATAAAACGCGAGATAGAAAATTGTCAATAAAAGCGGCAAAATAATTATGAACTTATCACACATTACTAAAATAAAGGCAAAAAGCAAAAAACGTGTCGGACAAGGACATGGATCTGGTCGTGTCAAAACTTCTGGACGCGGTACCAAAGGACAAAAAGCACGAAATACTGTTGCGATTTATTTTGAAGGTGGAGCACTTCCTCTGACAAAACGCTTGCCATTTTTGCGAGGGAAAAACAGAAACAAATCTCTTCGACCAACACCTGTTATCGTAAATGTTGCAGCACTAAATATTTTTTCAAAAGGCGATACAGTGACTGTTGAATCACTTGCGCAAAAAGGAATTGTTGCGTTGGATGCTGTAAAAGTTCAAGGTGTCAAAATACTTGGAGATGGAGAATTAGGTGTTTCACTTACCGTTTCTCTACCTGTTTCCAAAGGAGCTGCCGAAAAAATTCAAAAAGCCGGAGGAACGGTAGCGGTTGTAAGTTAAGTTTCAGCGTAAAACATGAACGGAATATTTGACACACTTCGTAACAGTTTCAAATCACCTGAAGTAAGGAAGAAACTTTTTTTTACCCTCGCAATCTTTTTCGTATTTCGTATTTTTGCCCACATTCCTGTAGCTGGTGTCAATGTCGCAGAATTAAAAAATCTTTTTGCCAGTAATCAATTTCTTGGTTTTCTTGATATTTTTTCAGGAGGTACGCTCTCAAACTTCTCCGTCATGGCGCTCGGGCTTAATCCTTACATTAACGCTTCAATTATTTTACAGCTCTTGACAATGGTCATCCCTAAACTTGAAGAGATGTCAAAAGAAGGCGATTCAGGGCGACAAAAAATTAATCAATATACTCGTATTCTGACCGTGCCGCTTTGTGTGCTTCAGGCAATTGGTGTCTACGCGCTTTTGAAAAGTCAGAATTTGGTGATAGGACTAACGCCGGTTGATCTGATTTCATTTATTATGACCCTTGTTGCAGGAACTATGCTTCTTGTCTGGTTGGGTGAGCAGATCACTGATCATGGTGTTGGCAATGGGATTTCTCTGTTGATTTTTGGCGGCATTGTCGGAAGACTTCCCGTTGCCCTGGGACAGACCTTTTCAACGACAAACAGCCAGGCAAGTTTGGGATTGATCAGTTTTGCTGTTTTGAGTTTGCTGGTGATTGCAGGAATTATTGTTGTTAATGAAGCGACGAGACAACTTCCTGTGCATTATGCAAGAAGAATGCGAGGAAACAATCTCACTGGTGGGCAACAGACACATCTCCCCTTACGGCTCAATCAGGCAGGGGTTATCCCGATTATCTTTGCTGTTTCAATTGTTTTGTTGCCATCACTTCTTGCAAATGTTTTTCAGACGTCACAAAACCATGCCCTTCGGACAATTGCTGAAAACCTTAACCTCTGGTTTGCTCCGACAGGATTTGCTTATAATGGATTATACTTTGTTCTGGTTGTCGCGTTTACGTTTTTCTA
>Ga0265338_10000521_pt1 | contig 67740 bp, 73 predicted proteins | sample 42126metaG_FD_193579 | JGI IMG/M metagenome (GOLD analysis project Ga0265338, IMG submission 193579) | Rhizosphere microbial communities from Carex aquatilis grown in University of Washington, Seatle, WA, United States - 4-21-26 metaG | ecosystem: Host-associated > Plants > Roots > Rhizosphere...
CCTGCGGTCATTGTTTTGATAATCACCCAAATCCTTTCGCCCTGGGTCAAGCGCGTTACGCTCATAAGCTTGCGGACGCTCGGCGCCATGAGCGCCGAGGTGCAGGAGAGCCTCAACAACTTCCGCGTTATAGCCGCATTTAACCGCCTCGACTACTTTACGGAAAAGTTTAGCGAGGCCAATCAGACCAACTACAACGCCGCTATCAAAGCAGGCATCGCGAGCAACATATTTACGCCCATCTACTCATTTGCCGCGACGCTGGCACAGCTTATCGTCGTGGCGTACGGCTTGTATCTTATATCGCATGGCTCCATTACATTGGGGCTCCTTATCGGCTTTCTTTTGTATGCAAACAGCTTTTACCAGCCGCTCAGGCAGCTTGCGGCTATCTGGTCGTCGCTCCAGCTTGCCATAGCCGCGCTCGATCGCGTGGGCGAGGTGCTCAATCTGCGCTCGAACATGGATCTGGTTGCCGCCGGAGTGCCTGCCAAAGCGACCGATGCTATCCTTGCCTTCGCGAACGTCGCCTTTACTTATCCCGAAGGAAAAGAAGTCCTTCGCAATGCCTCGCTCGAGCTAAAGCGCGGCAAAACATATGCGCTCGTGGGCCCCACCGGCGGCGGCAAAACCACTACGGCCTCGCTTATGGCGCGCCTCTTTGACCCCACCAAAGGCACCGTATCGCTTTCTGGCAAAGATATTCGCTCCTACAGCGCAGAAGAACGCGCGCAAAAAATCGGTTTTATTTTGCAGGAACCGTTCTTGTTTACCGGCACTATCGCCGACAACATCATCTACGGCAATAAAAAATATACCAGCTATACCAATGAGCAGCTGCTCGAAGTGTTGGACAAACAAGGACTTTCAAAACTCCTCGGCCGGTTTGAGCAAGGTTTGGCCACAAAAGTGGCTGCCTCAACCGACGCCATAAGCCTCGGGCAAAAGCAATTAATAGCCTTTATGCGTGCGGTCCTGCGCGAGCCGGAGCTTTTGATATTGGACGAAGCAACCGCAAACATAGACACCGTAACCGAACAGCTCTTGGAAGAGATTTTGGAGAAGCTCCCTGCTACGACGACGCGCGTTATCATCGCCCACCGCCTTAACACGATAGAAAATGCCGACGAAATATTCTTCGTCAATGGCGGCGAAATAACCCCGGCCGGGACCATGGAACAAGCGGTAGAAATGCTCCTCAAAGGCAAACGCGGGAGCTAAGATGCCCCTTTGCACCCGCCCGGCTGGCTCGCTCGTATAAAGTTTATATGAAGAGAAACCAAGTAATTGGGGGTGTTATTATTTTAATTATCGTAGCGGGCGGGTCTTTTTATGCCGGTCAGGCAACAGCTAAAAGTGCTACTCCGGCGCAGGGGCAGTTTGGCGCGGGCTTTACGGCGGGTGCCGGCGGCGCGACAGGATTTGCAGGGCGCACTGGGGCACGCGGCGCGGGCGGCGGCTTTACGGCCGGACAAATAGTATCCGTATCGGCCAGCAGTATTTCTATCCAGCAACAAAACGGCAGCAGCAGCGAAATAGTCTTGCTGAGCCCTTCGACCCAGATACTCAAGCAAACCAGCGGCACTGCAGCCGACCTTACCGCCGGCACAGAGGTAACCGTAACCGGCACCAGCAACTCCGACGGCTCGCTTACCGCCACCTCGATACAAATACGCCCTGCGGGCACGGGCTTGCCGGGCGCGCGCCCTGTCGCACAATAATAATTCGCGACAGGTTTGTGTTAGTATAAAAAATATGTCCAGCAGAATTTTACTTGGAGGGACTTTCGTCGTGTTCGTTATTGTCATCGGCGCGGCGTTTTACCTTATGCCGCAAAACCAGGCAGTTATCGTAACCAACGAAACTCCCGTTTCAGCCACTCCCTCTGACACCCAAAGCAACCCAACAGGCGAAGTCGCTACCACCACTCCCGTGCAAAACGGCTACACCTTGGCGGAAGTAACTACACACAACAGCGCATCGAGCTGCTGGGCCGCCATCAACGGCAACGTGTATGACCTAACCGCATGGATAAACCAGCACCCGGGCGGCCCAGACATGATTTTATCCATCTGCGGGACAGACGGCTCAGTGGCTTTTAATGGCCAGCACTCTGGCGACAGACAGGCCGCTAACGAACTTAAAAACTTTCTCTTAGGCCCTCTCGCTTCTTAACTCTATGCCTCACGCTTTACTGGTATTTTTGCACATCAGCTTCTTGTGCCTCGCGGCATTGGGTATCCTTATCGCAGACCATTCGGCATTTGCATGGATGCGCGGCAAAACAGAAACCATAGGCAAAACCGCCCTTTTGATGGCTCATTGGATGGTCACTATCGCGCTGCTAGGACTCGTATATACCGGCCTTCTTTTGTTTTGGCCCGAACGCGACTATTTGCTTACGCAACCGCTTTTTTTAGTCAAACTCGGGTTCGTTGCGGCCCTACTTATCAACTCCATGGCCATAGAGTGGCTGATGCATGTTGCGGCGGTCCGCCCTTTTAATTCACTCTCATCCGGGCAAAAAATGCCCCTGTTCCTGAGCGGCGCAGTGTCCACCCTTTCCTGGATAGGCGCGGGACTTATGGGCTTGTTTCTTTTTGTTTTTTAAAATTCCTTGCTCTCGCCGTCGGCGAGCGCCACATACTCAGTGTCCGGGACAAACATTTTCATCAGCATGCCCGTAAAGCCGCGGAAGCTCGGCACTATCATGCCGTCGTGCACGCCAAAGGCAACGCGCGCCTTGATAGCTTTGGCAAAGTCCACAGCCTCCCCTATTTTCATCCACGGGCCCGCCACCGGCAAGGCCAGCACATCTACCGCCTTGCCCGGCTGCTCAAAGTTGTCGCCGGGGAAGTAAAACTTTTCCGCGACTCGGTACCCCGTGTTTTCTACATTGCCCATGTCGGCGTAAATGCGCGCATGCTGTGTGCCAAAACCCTCTATCAAAACGCCCTGCACTGTAACCGACTCGCCGTCGCCTACCACGCTTACTTTGGTGGGGATATTTTCCTTGGCAATAAGTGCCGCAACGGCTTTATTGCACACCACCTCTATATCGGGGTTATTCTTGACGATAGCTGCAACCGAAGAAGTATGAAAGTGGTCTCCATGCTCGTGCGTAATGAGCAAAATATGAATGCCTGTAAGGGTATTTTGAACATCCGTAAAATTGCCCGGGTCGGTAATAATCTTGACTCCATTTATATCCAATACTAAACAGCAATGCCCAAGTTTTGTGATATGCATATATCTAGTATACAACCTTTAGGCCTGTTTTTTAGCTGAAGGCCCTACTTCGCTAAAGCTTCGAAGGGCGAGGCAAATCGAGTTTGCTGATGGAGTCGCTGTACGTGAGGCCCACTTTTTTGCCGGGGTTGAAGATGTTGTGCGGGTCGAAGATTTTTTTAACCTCCATAAAGAGCGCGTACATGGCGGGGCCGAACATTTTCTCCACATAAGGCGTGCGCACCAGGCCGTCGTTATGCTCGCCGGTTATCGAGCCGCCGTAAGAAATAACGAGGTCGTACACTTTATGGCTGAGCTCGTCTATCGTTTTAATAAGCGTCGGGTCTTTTGGGTCGACCAGCGGGATGATATGGAAGTTGCCGTCGCCCACGTGCCCGGCCACGGTGTAGGTAAGTTTGTATTGGTTTAAAATAGCGTTTAGTTTGGGCAGAAACTCGGGGAGCTTCAGCGGCGGCACCACGAAGTCGTCTATAAAAGGCGCCGTGCGCTGGCCGCGTATCTTTTTGCGCAAGAGGTTAAAGCTCTCGCGCCGCACGGCCCAATATTTGCGCGCGCCGGCCTCGTTTTTAACTATCCGCACGCCGATATGCGCACGATTTTGTCGGGCCTCTTTTGCGAGCTTTTCTGCATTGGCTAAAGCCTCTTCCTGCGTGTCGGCCCTAAACTCGACTAACAGCACCAGCTTGGGCACACCGCCGGTTAAAACCATCCATAGCTCGGGCAAAAAAGATATGCCGATTGAAAACAATCCGCTCTTCATCTGGGCGGCAAGCTCGGGCAGATATTTCATCGCAATACTAAACGTGTGGTCGTCGTAGCTTTCAAAGCTGTCGGGCTTATATTTGAGCACTTCGGGCACTACTTCGCCCAGTTCTGCCAGAGAATCTAAAAACAGCACGACCATCGCGGCGTAAGGCTTGGGATGCACGAGGTTAAAGGTGATGCCGCTGATGATGCCGAGCGTACCCTGCGAGCCGACCATGAGCCGCGCCAAGTTAAGCGACGCTTCGCCATCGCCGATGTCCCAGAGTGCGTAGCCGGAAGAGTTTTTTTCTACCTTCGGCGCGTGTTCTGCGATAGTTTTGGCATGATCGGGCGCGGATATCAGCTGCTTTATGCGGCGATGCACTTCTCCATCGAAGCTGTCTTCGGCCAGCTTGGCTGCGAGTTCATCGCCGGTTAACTTTTTAAGCGCGTGCACTTTGCCGTCGCTCAAAACTACTTCTAACTCTTGCACGTAGCGCGCGGTTTTGCCGTATTTCAAATTTTTCTCGCCGCCGGAGTTGTTGGCGACCATGCCGCCCACGGTGTTTATCTCGCGGCTTGCGGTATAGCTGGGCAATTCCAGATTTTTCTTTTTTGTTTCTTTATCGAAGTCTCTAAAATATGCGCCTGGCTCTACTTTGGTGTCGCGCTCGGATACTTTGCCTATGTGGTTAAAATGCGCGGTCATGTCTAAAATAATGGAGTCATTGAGAGGCCCGCCCGACATGTCGGTGCCGGCCGAGCGCGCGGTTATAGAGAGCCCGGAATCCGGCGTAGTAGCGTGCTTGTTTACATATTCGACAACCGCGCATATGTCTGCCGCGTCTTTGGGGCGCACCACTACCTTTGGCTTGACGTAAAAAAGGCTCGCATCGCGTGCCACTGCCTCAAGACTGGCCGAGGTTTCATCCACTTCCCCTTGTACTATCTTTTTAAGATCATCCGCAAGCGACATATACTCTAATTATATCAGGCAAAAGAAAAAGCCCCGACCGAAGTCGGAGCTCGCACAGATTGGAGAGTTAACGAGTCGAGGGCGCCAGCTTGAGCCAGCGGATCGACACGACTTCGTAGTTAATGATGCCGAGCAGCGCACCGACAGCCCAGAGATACGAGCCGTATTTGAAGCGCGCCACGATCTCGAGCGCGGCCAACGTGCCAATGAAAGCGCCGAGGTAGTTCCGCTTTTTACCATACTTTTCAAGTTAATTTTTGTCAATGAAGGGCGGCTTGGGTGTTATACTTTTACCATGTCCACACGGCATATTGGCACGCATCACCGGCACATGGTGAGCTATCCTCGCTCGATACGGCAAAGTTTATATACGCTCGTTCTGGTGCCGCTCCTTGCCGTAGTTGCCGCCGTTTTGCTGCTGCAGCATTTTACCGCGGCAGTCGCGCCATCGCATATAACTATAGGCATGCTGGCGTATGCATTGTCGGCAACCTTTATACGACTTCTGATAGCCTATGCGCTCGCACTGGTGTGCGCATTGCCGCTTTCCTTTTGGGTAACGCACAGCACAAGCGCCGAGCGCGTGTTGCTGCCGCTCTTCGACGTCATACAGTCAGTACCGGTACTCGCGTTCTTTCCGGTGATCATCGTCTTTTTCGCGCATTACGGGCTTTACAGCGGCGCAGCTATCTTCATACTTTTTGTAAGCATGCTGTGGAGTATCGTCTTTTCTCTCGTCGGAGGCTTGCACTCGATACCCCAAGATATCAAGTCGGTTGGCGCGCTGTTTGGCCTGCGCGGATTTGCTTATATAGACGAGATACTGCTGCCGAGCATTTTTCCATACCTCATAACCGGCTCGCTTTTAGCATTTGCCGGCGGATGGAACATCGTCACCGTCGCCGAAGTCCTGCACACGTATCTCCCGGGCGCGACCGCAAGCTCCGACATTGTGGGCATCGGCAGCATTTTGGTGCATGCGGCGGCAAGCGGCGACGAGCAAACCTTCGGCATCGCACTTGTCGTGCTTATCGCGACCATCGCGCTTATCAACTTGTTTGTCTGGCAGCGGCTCTTAAAATATGCTGAACGTTATAAATTTGAATGAAATTCATGATTTATAGCAAATACATAAAGCTAAGTTCGACTAATAGCAACAGCGGCGCGATACGGCTCGGCGGCGTGCACAAGCAATACGCCGGGGTTCCCCAGGAGACGCTCAAAGGCATCGATCTTGCGGTCGCGCCGGAAGAGTTTGTCTGCCTGATAGGGCCCTCCGGCTGCGGCAAGTCTACCTTGCTGCGCATCATAGCCGGGCTTGAAGCGCCCACAACCGGCGCGGTCGAAAAGCCCCAAGAGTTGAGCATGGTATTCCAGAGCGGCGCGCTTTTGCCGTGGCTTACGGTCGAGGAAAACGCCATGTTCGGCCTTACCGCGGCAGGCAAAAGCAAAAAAGAGGCCGCAAAAGAAACGCGGCCCTACATAGAGATGGTCGGACTTGCCGAGCTTGCCGGCAAATACCCGCACGAGCTTTCCGGCGGGCAGCGCCAGCGCGTGGGCATTGCGCGGGCCTTGGCGGTGCGGCCTAAAGTCCTGCTGTTAGACGAGCCGTTCTCCGCACTCGACCCCAAAACAACCCACGAGCTGCACGAAGATCTGCTTACAATATGGCGCGAGCAAAAGCTCACCGTACTCATGGTGTCGCATTTAATAGAAGAGGCGGTGTCTTTGGCCGACCGAGTCGTGCTAATGAAAGACGGGGCCATCAAAGAAACATTCAATGTGCCGCTGCCCTACCCGCGGCGAGAAAACGGCATCGCCTTCCACGAACTCGTGCAAAAAGTCAGGGCCGCATTCTTCGCTTAATACCTCTCAGTATCTTATAAGGGGTTTTCGCCGCGGATGAGCCTGATAAGTATCATGATTATTGCAATGACCAGCAAAATATGGATAAACCCTCCGAGCGTGTAAGAGGTTACTACGCCGAGGAGCCAAAGGATGAGAAGAATGACGGCTATCGTATATAACATAAAGCAAAAAATAATTAATTAATTGAACTTCATCAGTATGAACATCTCATATGATGAAAACATGAAGCAAAAAAGTATTGCAAATGCTAGCTTTTTTGCTTCAGCAGGCCGGCGGTCTGCTCTTTAATGGCCTTTTCTATCCTGCCCTCGAACATGCGCAGCATCAAGGGCAATTTGGCGTCTATCTCGTACTCGCTGTCGGTAACCGCGAGCGTACCGGTTATGGTTATGCCGTTCATGGTCCCGGCAAATGCGAGCGTATCGCCCGACCATGCTTCTTTATCTATCGCGGCTCCGGCAGGCAGTTTAGCGCGCGCCTCGTTTATAGCCTGTTTTGCGCGCGTTATCGCGGCGGCTTCGGTCTTAAACTTGTGCGGCAGTTTGATATGCATCGAGATATAGTATCATGCCGAACGTTTGCTGCTCCATACATACAGAGCGACCGCGGCCGACGCCGCGACGTTGAGCGACTCGGCTTCTTTTTGCATAGGTATGCTGAGCGTTTCGTCGCACAAAGCGCGGATCGTTTTTTCTATGCCAAGCCCTTCGTTGCCGAACACGAACACTGCCGGCGAAGGAAAAGACGCTTCGGAAATAGTTTGTTTGCCCGCCGCAAGCGCATATATCTTGAATCCGCGCTTTTTGAGCATCGGCAATACCGCTTGCGGGCTCGGTATGGTTACGAGCGGGAGCTGAAAAGCCATGCCAGCCGATGCTTTTATGACAGCGGCAGTAATGGGCGACTGCCGTTCTTTTGGCATCAAAACGGCGCTCGCGCCAAAGGCGGCGGCCGATCGTATGATAGCGCCCACGTTATGCGGGTCTTCAACGCCGGTTAAAAGCACGAGGGCGGTGTTTGGCGTAATGGCGATTGAATCTATAAATTTTTCAAACGGCAGCAAGATATTCTGCAAAGAAAGCTGCACTATTATTCCTTGGCTCGATGCATTGCCTTTGAGGTCGGCGCGCGCCTCGCCGCTTTGCAGGGGCGACACCTCGACGCCGGCTTTTTTTATAAGGATATGGATGTCGTGATCGTTAAAGGTCTTGGCTACAAACACGCGCGTAACTGCGTGCGGCATATGCAGCAAGGCCTCGCGCGCGGCATTTTTGCCCGATACGAAAAGTTTATTCGTTTTCACTTACTGACTATACCTCAGGCGTGGCAAAATGACACTCTTTACAATAAGCATCCTCGCGCGCGGGGACGCAGCCGGTGCATACCAAAAAATGCAGGTGGCATGCGTTGTTGGCGCAGTTTACGTAGCGTTCCGTCTCTTGCTTGCAAAATCGGCACCTGCCCACCACTTCCCTTGCGCCGCCAAAATCCATTGTGAGCCGATTATCGAACGTGTACAGGGTGCCTAAAAAATCTTCACCCGGATACTTTTCCATATAGCCGTGTATACCGCCGTCGAGCTGATAGACGTCTTTAAAGCCTTTGGTAAGTAGATACGCTGACATCTTTTCGCACCGTACGCCGCCGGTGCATACGGTTAAAACGGTTTTGTCTTTGAGCGGCTCGAGCTTGGCAATAGCCCGCGGCAGCTCGCGCGATGAGCTTATCCCTGTTTCTACCGAATTTTTAAAATGGCCGGAGGCAAACTCGTAGTCGTTGCGCATGTCTACCACCACAAAGTCCTTACCGCGTTGATACCATTGCTTCAGTTCTTTTGGGCTTACTCGCGGCGCAGTTTTATGTTCCGGGTCGGCCTCTTTTTTACTAAAGCGCGTACCAACTATTTCCGGGCGGACTTTTACCGAAAGCTTTGGAAAGCTGCTGCCCATGCCTTTGCTCCTTTTTATTTTTACGTCCGCAAAACGCTCATCTTTTAAAAACTCTTTCGCAAACGCTTCAGTATCGGCAACCAGGCCCTCGAACGTGGCGTTGACGCCCTCGGCTGCGACTACTGCGCGGCCAGTTAAACCGTGCCGCTCGGCAAGCACGCGCAGCCATGCCGCTACTTCTGCGGGCGCGTTCAAAGAAACGTATTTATAAAACAACAGCACTTGGTATCCGCTTTCGGCCATGGGTGCATGATACCAAAAATGCCCGGCTAAAAAAAGAAAAACCGCCCTCGGCGTGAAGGCGGCGTTTCTTTTCGTGCGTAAAATTACGCGCGGGTTACGTTGACTGCGCTCGGGCCTTTTTCGCCCTGCTGCACCTCAAAGGAGACCGTGTCTCCTTGCTTGAGCTCGTCAAAGGTAACGCCATTGAGGTCCTTAGAGTGGAAGAAGAGATCCTTCGCCTCGCCTTCGCGAGAGATGAATCCGAATCCACGGTCCGTCAATGTCTTTATTACTCCTGTCATGCTTGTGTGTGATTGATTGCTTAAATTGCTTTAGAAATCCGACCCCTTTTCTTTAGTCTCTTAGACCCCTTAAGTATAGCACATGCGGCCCCATATGTACACCAGGCCCGTTATCCACTGTTGGGCGCCGCACAAAAATAGTGCTGCCTCCCAACTCCTCACATCGGCTGTTGTTAGGCAGCACTATTTTTGCGCGGCGCTTGTCCCCGCCACATAACCAGTTGACCAGCATAGCTGCAACGAGTAGCCTCCGGACGGACGGTTAATATGGAGCAGGTCGCCGGTTACAAAAAGGTTGGCGACTCTGCGCGAGCGCATGGTTTTGGTATCCACTTCTTCTAACGGAATGCCGCCGTCCGCCACGACCGCCCTATCGAAGCCCATAAGGCCTTCTATGGTAAGCGGCAGCGCCTTAAGCATGCGCACGAGGCGCTTGCGCTCTTCTTTGCTTACGGCGTTCACTTGTTTTGAAAGGTCAGCCGTGCCGGCAAGCGCCAGCGCCAGCCCCGAGTGTGTGCCGACCGGCAAAAATTCTTTTAAAACATTTTTAAGCGTCTTGTTTTTATTGGCGTCAAATACGCCGATAATTTTTTTCTCGAGCGCCGCCGAGTCCAGTGCTGGAAAGAGGTCTAGCTGCGCTGTTACCGCACCGCCTTGCAAAAGGTATGCTACTTGGTAGGCGTTGTTAAGAATAAGCGGGCCGGAGATGCCGAAATGCGTGCAGAGTATTTTGCCTTTAAGCGCGAATGCTTTTTTCCCATCCTCGAAAAAAGTGATTTTAACGCCGCTAAGCGCCGTACCCGAAAGGCGCTTTATCCATGCCTCGGTTACCTTGAGCGGCACGATAGTCGGCGTCGGCTCGTGCACGGTGTGGCCGAGCGTCTTCAGCCACTGAAAGCCGTCGCCGGTCGAGCCGGTTTCTTTGTGCGATACGCTGCCGGTAGCAAATACAAAACTTTTTGCCTGCCAGGCTTTATTGCCGGCATATACGGCACTAATTTTTTTGCCCTCGGCGTCTGCAGAAGCCTCGACGCGAGTAACGGGCATGGCGGTTAAGACTTCAACGCCGCTCTTGTGCATATACTTTTCGAGCGCTTTCAAAACATCGGCGGCTTTTTGGGTTTTAGGGAACGCGCGATTAAGAGCCTCGACCACAAGCGGAAGCTCGAGTTTTTCAAAAAAAGCAAAAGTATCTTTTACGCCGAACTCCGCAAACAAAGAATACAAAAATGGCTCGGCTTTCCCGTATTTTTTCAAAAATGTGCGAGTATCAAACTCGGCATTGGTTATATTGCATCGGCCGCCGCCGGTAATACTAAGCTTAGCTCCGAGTTTTTTATTTTTTTCAAGCAGCAGAACTTTCTTGCCTAACTCTGCCGCGCGGCCCGCGGCCACCATGCCTGATGCCCCGCCGCCTATCACTATGACGTCGTACATGGTTTTATTTAAGCAAGTCGAGCGTTTCGTCGATGCGGATCTGGCTCACAAAGTCGGCCACATGGCTCACCAATATCATCGGACCTTCGTACTCGCTTAAAGCCTTTGCAATAATAGGCAAATGGCGGAAGTTAATATGGTTGGTCGGCTCGTCGAGTATCAAAAGCCCCGGTTTAAGCAAAACCAAGCGCGCAAAGGCAACCAATCCTTTTTGCCCTTCCGAGAGCGTGCCTATAGCGGAGTGGAACGCTTCTCCGCTGAGCAAAAAACCCGCGGCTACGCGCCGGATGTCCTCTTCTATCGGCCGCTCGAGCACTGCGGCAAGCTCTTGGTATACTGTTTTGTCGAAATCAAGGTTCGAAAAGTCTTGCCGATAATACCCAATCGTAACCTCGGGCAGAAGCGTGGCACCTTTTGCTTCCCCGTTGACTATGGACTGCAGTAATGTGCTCTTGCCTGCTCCGTTTGGGCCTGCCAAAAGTAAGTGCGTGTTTTTGCGTAGCACCAGCTTTGCTTTGCGTTCCACCGGCTTGCCGTTTTTAAGCGCGGTGTAGGAGGTAAGCGTAAAAATGTCGCCACCAAGGCCCTCTTGGAATGGAATACGGAACGAACGGATAGGCTTGTCTTCTTTGCGGACTTCTACTTTAGACTCCTCAAGTTCTGCAGCTTTTTCACGCATGCGCTTTGCTACCATGCGCATCTGGCCCCCCTTGTTGGCAAAAAAGTTTGCTTTGTCTTTGTTTTCCTGGATTTCTTTCGCAAGCAAGGCGTTTTTACGGTTCTCTTTTTCTATGCGCGCGGAAATCTCTTTGACCACGTCGAAGTAGTTGCCCACGTATTGCTCTACCTTGCGCGTGTGCACATCGAGATAGAGCACGCCCTGCGTGAAAGAGTTTAAAAACTCCGCGTCGTGCGATATCACGATGACCGTCTTTTTGAAATCGATCAAGAACTTGGTGAGGTGCGCTATGCCCTCTTTGTCGAGGTTGTTCGTGGGCTCGTCGAGTAAAAGCAGGTCGGCATCTTGGATGAGCGCTTGCGCGAGCAAAAGCCGGGCTTGCTGTCCGCCGGAAAAGCCCGCGATTTTTGCGTCAAACGCTGCCGTTAAGTTTACGACGGCGAGCACTTTGATTATTTTTGGATCTATATCATAAACCTTCTTCGGGAACGCTTTTTCAAAAAACTCGCGCACGGTGAGACTCAGATCTTCGCGAGAGATTACTTGCTTAGCTATGGCAACGGTGAGGCCGTGCGCAAGATGTATAAGCCCTTCTTCCGGCTGATGGAGGCCGGTCATGAGGCCGAAGATAGTGCTCTTCCCCGCGCCGTTTTGGCCCATGAAAGTGATTTTGGTGCCGCGGCGCACGGAAAAATCAACCCCATCTAGGATGGGTTTTTTGGGACCGAAATCAAAAGAGACCTTTTCGAAGCGGAGTATGACCTCGCCTCGCTGCACGGGACCGGACATGACGACACTTTAGCACGATATGTACAATTTTACGAATATGTTTTAAAAAAATAGGAGCTTTTTCGCATGCGAAAAAGCTCCTTGTTTTACTGTATCTTGAGCCGCCTGATCTGATATTCTTCAAGCGACATGCCCGTGAGCCGCCGAAATATCCGCAGATACAGATCCGAAGTCGCGTGCACCGTTTCTTGGGGTACCACAAGCGCATGCACGCGCGCGACGTCAGCCGGGTTTGTCGGGTCAAACCTGCTCTCGTCGTTTATACCCCACTCAATGCCAAGCATCCGCAGGAACTGCTTGTCGTTGGGCGGCGGAGCTTTGCGCATCTCAAGCATTCTGCTGTCGCGCCATGCCTGCATATCCCAAAAACGGCACGAGTCGGGCGTACCGACTTCGTCGCCTACCACAGGGGTGCCAAACCGGTCGAGGCCGATTTCAAGCTTGAGATCCGCCAGGTAAATGCCTTTTGTCGCGCATTGATGCTTCAGCAGGTTTGCAATTTGCAAAAGCAGTTCCGTTTCTTTCGGATATTGCTTGCGAATATCATCCGCAAGCAAAGGCAGGTCGTGGCCCACCTCTGCCTTAGTGGTGGGCGTGTCGAGCATGTACAGCAGTCCATCGCCGTCTTGCAAGCCTCCCGGCAGCTTTACTCCGGCAACCATGCCCGTTTTTTTATACGCGGAAAGTGCAGAGCCGGTCAAAGCATTGCGCGCGATAAACTCCACTTTGGGCATCGTGAGCTTTTTAACCACAATCGCGCGCGATTGCAGTTCTCTGTTGTGCCGATATTTCTTCGGCAAGTAAGAATCAATCGCGCTGCCTGCCGTAACAAAGTGCGTCTTGATGCCCACCGTTTCGAGATAGTCGAGCCAAAAGTGCGTCATCGCGGCGAGCACTTTGCCTTTTTGCGGAATCATGCAGTTGAGCACGAAGTCGAAAATAGACACACTGTCGGTTGCAACCACCAAGAGCAGCTCGTCATCTTTGAGCTGGTAAGTGTCGCGGACTTTGCCGCGATGCAAAAGCGACATATCGGCGAAAATAGGCCATTCCTTGCGGAGCGGAGACAAAAGCGGCATGGGATTCCTTCCTTTATATATAAGAACCAATCTGCTCTTCGAGAACTTTACAATTAGTAACCGGATTTAGCGAGAATTGACATTTTCGTAAATGATAGTATATTGTCCTCCAGTCAGTTTTCAACCACTGCGAAAGGAGCAGAACATGAAGTGGAATATTATAGGAGACAGCCACGGCCGACTGGTGCAGGGCATTTACCTGCAGGACGTTAAGACGATAAAAAACGAAGGGACCGATTACGAGCGTGCGGTACACGTACCCCGCCTCGCGTTTGCCCGCATGGATGCGGCAGAGTTCGAGCACGGCGAGCCGTTTGCTTCCCTTGAGCGGCTTGCCAAACTTAAGTGGCAGCTCTACGCGGCCGAAATCTGCGCCTTCGGCGGATGGGTTGACGTGTTTCTTTTCTGCCACCAGCGCTTCAACATCGAAGCGTACTGCCAGGAATTGAAGCAGGTGGCTCTCGGCACCGTTTGGCTGCATCGCGACACGGGCTTTGGGCGCACGGTCGAACTGTTGACCAAGGGCAATATCACCAACCCCAAGGATGTGTGCATCTGGCTCGACATCGAAAAGGATGTGGCCTTCTGCCTCAAGCCCGACGTGGCAAACAAGTTCGCAGAAATCCTGAGGCTCTCCAAGTTTGAACCCGTCGACTTCGCGCAAGCGGAAGCCGCATAGAGCAAAAAGAAGTAGAAAAGTATCCCCGGGTCACATGGCCCGGGGATTTTTTATTTTACAATTTACAGCTCGCAAAATAAGCGTTTTTTTGCTATTCTCATCAGTGTGTTGCGCATTTTGTTTGTGTTTGATTTACCATATTGCCCGATCGTCTAATGGTAGGACAGCGGCCTTTGAAGCCGTTAATTGGGGTTCGAGTCCCTGTCGGGCAGCCAATTTTTGGAGTATATAAATCAACAGGATTTTGGATACCAGTTTTAACTTTGGAACCATCTGCTATACTTTCCATATGAAGAAGACTCATATACTGTTTCTGCACGGAGGGATGACGTTTAAAAATGAGAAAGACTTTCTGAACTACATCTTGAAGGAACGAGGAGTATCTACAGGAAATAAAAAACCTTGGAACAGAGAATATCTTACTAAGAGCTTGGGAAATAAATTTGAGGTTACCAATCCTCGAATGCCTCTACAAGACTGGTCGCAGTACAAACACTGGAAACCATATTTCGAGCGTTTTTTGCCACTGCTTGGTACAAGCTATATCCTTATCGGCGAGTCCCTCGGTGCAATTTTTCTTGCAAAGTACCTTTCTGAAAATGAGCTCAAAAATAAAGCTCTATCGGTTTATTTAGTTGCTGCACCATTTGATGATACGTTGCCTCACGAAGATTTGGTCGGCGGGTTTACACTTAAAGACAATCTTTCTCTGCTAGAGAAAAACTGTAAAAATCTTTACCTCTTATTTTCTAAAGATGATGACGTAGTCCCTGTATCTCATGCTGAAAAATATCGACAGAAACTACCACACGCGAAAATTATTATCTACAAGAGTAAGAATAAGCATTTTTACGTTTCTACATTCCCTGAAATTGTAAAGATGATACAAACTGATGTTAAGAGAGTTTAGATTCTAAAAAAGTTCCAACATCGTACCAGACGGCCAGCCAGTTTGAGCTAGCACGAGATGCTTACGGATCTTGAGCGCTCAAGTCACATTAAAAAAGAAAATCGGCACCATTTGGGATGCCGACTTAAAGTCATCGGGATGACTAGGCTGTTCTTTGGGCATAGTCTTCGGGATCTTCATCCCATTCTGGCGCGAAGATCCATGCCAGAATGTAGATCCAGAAAAGGATCTGTCCCACATATTCTGTAAATGGGTTGGTCAGAATAAACACGAACAAAACAAAGAATATCCTGACCATAACGACTGGCAATCCGTATGCGTAAGCAATGCCGCCACACACACCTGCGATCCAACTATCATCATCTACCTTCTTGAAGGGTCGGCGCTCTTGCATGATGTCCTCCAGCTTTGTCGTAATTTGCAACTGCGCATAAAATAACACGTAGTATGCTTTTTGTTAAGCACTCAAGTCACGTCCTTTGGATCGTGTAGAATGTAGCTAAACCGCCTTGCAGGGCTTGGCCGAGCACGGTTCTAGCTCAAGTCGGCCAGCAAAATAAGCGAAGTGCATTTTGCGTAACCGAAGGAAGTGGCGGGGCCACTTCCGGCAGGGATTCGAAAGCCGGAGTGGGCCCCGCGCCAGCAGGCGTGGGAGCGAGGCAGGGTCGTGCGGCCAAACTTGTGACGGCAAGTTTGGAACGCCTGACCGAGTCCCTGTCGGGCAGCTATTGACTTTTCATATCCTATCAGTTATGAATGTTTCGGGTGAGGACCCGAAAGTTCCTCCATCATGGGAGATTTTACATGGGTTCGCTTACTGGTACACAGGTTTGGGATGCCTCGATCGCCGATCCGAGTTTCTCGGCGCAGATGCCGGAAGGAAGTCCGTTGCGAGAGGCGTTGAAACCTTTCGTCGAGGCTGCTCCGACGGCTCTCGCCGAGTTCCTCGACCGACCAATCACGCTACAAGTTCTTGTGGATACCAAGATCGCCTTTCTGCGCTACTGCCTTGGCAACGGCTTCGTCGAGAAGATGGACGAGGCCGTCGGCATGGGCGGAGATCTCATCAAATCGATGTTCGAAGGTCTTATCGAGATGCTGGCGGATACCCTGAAGGATGTGCCCGCGTTTCTGAAGGCGCAGGGCGTCACGGAAGAGCAGGTGATGCTTAGTTCGAAAGTCGGCCTCAGTGTCGATAATCAGGCACAATACAAGGCCGGCAAGCTCACCGTGGCCGATGTGCTTCGTACTCAGCCGGCTGTCATCCTCAAGAATAGCGATAACTAACCAGCTCGCCAGAGTACTTGTGCCGCCCTAAACTATAGGGCGGTATTTTCTTTTGCTACAACGGTTCCAACTTCGTACCACAATCCCAGCTATTGACTTTTTATATATTCTATAATATTTTAAATATGTACGGTTCTTTGTAACCGCTCTCTCTTGAAGGAACCCCCACCATGCGTGGCACCCCCTTCTCTACCGGCCAGCTAAGCCGCGTACAGACTCGCATAAACAACGTCCTGCCCAGAGCCCTTCGGAAATTGGATCCGAAAGACGTGCTCAGAGGGCTCGATGTCGACGGCAGCACGGCACTCCTTGAAAAAGTGCTTGCAGATGCAATGGCGCGGTTTTCCCGCCAAACGCATGATGCCGGCACTTTGCTGCAGCGCAACGGCGAGGTCGTTATCGGGCCGCACTCGACGCCGTTGGATCTGCGCGAATTCTACAAATCGCGCGTCCGGACAAGCGAATCCCGTCAACAATCGGACTTCTTTGACAGGCAGATCATGCCTGCGAATTCCACCGTAGATCCGTTCGGGCCATACAAAGTTGCCCGCTTCTTGTTCCGGGAAAACAGGCGCGAGGAGCACATCATTCCAATCCTCGCTATGCGGACTGGGGGCTTTGCCTTTACTCCCCATGAGTTCCTCGTGACGGTTGCTATGCTCGTCATGAAGCAAAATCGAGGGCAGCAAGGCGATCTCCTTGTCCAAGACAATGATTTTATAACGAATCACTTCTATGTCAAAAAGGGCGGCGATCTTCGGGCCTTTACTGTGACCTGGGACGTCCACTTGGTACAGTGGAAAGTCCTTAATCACTATTGCGGCTCTCTCGAAGAACCCAATGGCTCAGGCGCAGCAAAGGGGGCGCAACTCTTCCTGCCGTTGCAAAATAAAAAATAGCTCATTACTATGGCCGGCATTCACATGTGTCCGGCCATTTCCTTTGCTACAAACGCATTAAGCTTATCGAGCTGCTCGTTCCAACCTTGCTCCATACCGCCAAGCATCTGCTCGACTCCCGGCGCCGTACCGGCAGCTCCCGTGTGCACAGTAAGTTTTGTTTTGCCGCCTACATCATCAAACGTTACGGTGGTGACGCCTTCAAGCAGATGAGTATCTTTATCATCGAGCGCAATGTTGGTAAATACCAGTTTTTTATTTTCTACCACTTCGGTAAAAACTCCTTTCATCGGAGCCTTCATGCCGCTCATGGGGCCCATATTGTTTCCCGCTTGCATAACGATATGCAGTTCGCCTCCCACTTTTGCATCCACGATGCACGTAGGATTGGTAAAGCCGTTGGGTGCCCACCAGTTCTTAACCTGATTTGCATCGACCCATGCTTGCCACACACGTTGGACCGGCGCATCGATCTCTCTGGTAAGGGTTATATATTTTTCCATATAGCTTATTTTATCGGTTATTGGAACTTCTTGTCCAGTAAAATGTTGTAGACGGTATGACCAGAAACCCCCTTATAAACGCGCTTTCGGGGCTTTTGTATATCGTATTAGTGGTTTCGTGCATATATTATGCTCCGACTTTCGGGGGCAAGGTGGAGAGCGTCTTCTTCCCTATTGCGATGCTGTCGCTGTTTGTGTTTTCGGCCTCATGCATGGGTTATATTTTTCTCTATCAGCCGTTCCAGCTTTTTCTCGAAGGAGAAAAGAAAAAGTCCGTGGACTTATTCCTTAAAACCCTGAGTATTTTTGCCATAAGCGCCGCCGCCCTCGTTTTGGCAGGTCTGTACCTAACCGTTCATGTCTAGTTGAGCCTGGGTTTTATGCTCAAAGCAAAACCTTTGACCATCTTCATGGTAATGACAGGGTATGGTGTTCTATACTAAATGTAAGCGATTAACTTACTAATAATAATTAATTTTGTTTTATTTGTCATGAAAACCTCAACTATTGTTTGGACAGTTGTTGTCATTGTTATTATACTTGGCGGCCTATGGTTGTACTTCGGCAATAGTTCTACGACTCCTGCGCCGACAACCCCCACTACTACCGTTACGGATACTAGTGCCACACCGGTGGTCTCAGTAGGAACTAACGCGACGCTTGGCAATGTCCTCGTTGCCGCAAATGGTATGACCCTGTATACCTATAACAAAGATACGGCGGGCGTTTCTAATTGCACCGGTCAGTGCCTTGCTGAATGGCCGGCCTACTCTCCGGCAGCAGGCGCGCCACTCATTGCCGGGGCAGGTGTCACCGGCACGCTCGCGACTATGACGCGCACTGACAATGGCACGACGCAGCTCACCTATAACGGCATGCCGCTTTACTTTTTTGTCCAAGACACCGCAGCGGGCAGCGCAACCGGCCAAAACGAGGATGGCTTTACGGTAGTTCAGCCGTAAAACTATTTCCCAAATTTAGAAAAAGAAAAACTGCAGCGTGTTTCATTAAAACACGCTGCAGTTTGATGCGCTTACGGCGTTTTTAGAATCGCTTCTTTGCGGCGTCTGCTTTTTTTGTTCGTATACAAGACAAACCAAACAAGAAATGCAAGGTCGGCGGCAATCATAACGAACGCCAGCGTTATTTTTGCCGTGGCTTCAGCAAAGCCAAGCCAGTGAAATACAGCAACCCAATAGATCAGGAACTGCTGCCCGAAGACTACTAGCACCGGGGCCACATAAAGAGATAGCTTTTGCTCAAGCAGTACCATGGAGCTTTCCATCCAGGAAACAACGGCGACGGAAAAAACATTGCCTACCCACCAGTGCTGCAGGGTTCCAAAAAAATCGACCGTGGCGTAGATAACCCCTCCACCAACTACCAACAAAGCAATAAGTCTCAGTATGGTATTTCCGACCAAGAGCGCCCTTCGCACATTGCTTGTCATGTCGTCCTCCTGACAACGTATGCATCTGATATTGTTTTATAACAGTTAATTATAATTGTCAATTAGTTTGGATTCGTATAGAAAAACCCCGTGCAAAAAGTGCAGAACTTTCCTCGACAACGGCCTATTTTAGGAGTACTACGGATATAGGGAGTACTTACACAACACAAAGGAGCTTAGGTATGAAAGTTCACACAGAGAGCTGGCGCAAGCAACTGAGCCGGTCGCCAGAGGAAAGAGAGCGGCGCAATGCCATTGCGAGAAACGTGCGCTCTTTGCGGCGTTTCGAGCGCAAGCATGTGCTCCATACCGACTATAACGAAAAGCGCAGCCGTCCCCTTTCTGAATACGGTCTGTATCTTGCGGGCCTTGAAGGCACCCTTGCGTACGTTAATCGTTTACCTATAAGAAGAATGGTTGACGTGGGCGCAGGCACCGGACGCGCGTTTCTAAAACTCAGCCGCACTCCAAAGTATCGGCGCATTGCGTTTGAAGGCGTTGGCATCGTGCAGGAACCCGGCATTGTGCTGCCGAAGTATCATATTACTTCCGCACAAGTCATGCGTGGCTTCCAGGAAAAATCGGTAGGCGCGGTATTATCTGTTTTTGGTCCGACACATTATTGCCCTATTCCTCCGGTGATGGACAAATTGCATGCATTGCTTATTCCGGGAGGTCTTATAAAGCTGGTGGTAATGAAATACGTCCCCGGACATGCGCTGAATGACGAACAAAAAGAACGCGTAAAAGCGGTTACGCATTTTTTCCGGAGTCATCATTATGATTTTGCGTACTGCGATGGTGCACATGCCGGCAGAACCGGGTCCTTCCGCACTTTTCTTGGAATCAAACGAAGACAGGGAGCGAGGGATCAAAAAAGTATTGCCGCAAAAATTATGCGGCACGACCTGAAAAGCGTTCGTAAGTTCACGCGCGGCTACCTACCCAGGTAGTCGCTTTTTTATAGCGTATGATTTTAATCGGTAAAAAAGGTACAATTAAACCTATCTTATTATTTAATGTAAAAAATATGAAAAAATATCTTGTTACTTACCTTGCTCCCGCTTCTATTATTGAGGACTGGATGAAAACCGACCCAGAGACGCGCAAAGCCGCCGAAGCAAAAATGCGGGCGGATTGGGATGCATGGATGGCGGAGCACGCAAAAAGCTTTACCGACATGGGCGCCGGCGTCGGCAAAACCAAACTCGTAACCAAAGAAGGCGTTTCCGACACAAAAAACAATATCATGCTCTACGGCATTGTCGAGGCCGAGTCGCACGAAGCGGCTGCAAAGCTGTTTGAAAACCATCCGCATCTTGGCATTCCGCAGGCTTCCATTGAAATAATGGAAATCAATCCCCTTTCGGGCATAAAAAATAGCTAAAACAAAGCGCGCAAAAGAAAAGAGCCGCAGGGGTACCTGCGGCTCTTGCGTTGCCCGTGCGGAAACAGTCAGAACATATTCCACAGCGTTTTGGGGCGCCAGAGCACGAGCGAAGCGTTGTCTTTAAGCTCGCCTTGCTTTTCCCGCCACTTCAAAATAGCTTCTGCGTTGCCGCCTTTCTCGATTTCCACAAGCAACTTCTGAAGCAGCTCGGGATCTTCTTTGGCGTGGCCCGGATCAAAAAGTCCGTCAGAGGCAACGAACACCATGCTTTTGCTGCCAAGACGGTAGGTGTTGATGTCGGGCGTCCTGTCGAGCAAGTGCGTAAACACTTTATCGCCGAGCGCTCGACTCACCTGCAACCCCTCATCCGACGGCAAGCCATAGTCGTTGTCGGGAGCGTTGGTTATATAGCCATCTTGGCGATACACGGCCCCGCGCGCTACTGCAGCCATGCGCTCGTTCAAGTTTGAGCGAACGTTGTGCTCAATACTCACGTGCAAGATATCGTTTTCGTCGATAACGAGTATCGGCGAATCTCCCAGCACGGCGGTCGTAACCGTTTGCTGTACCTCGTTGATGTACGCAAGCGAGAGCGTCGAGCCGGATTCGTACAAATCGGTGTGGAGGTGAAGCATTGCAATCGTACGGGCCATTTCTGTTTCCATATCTTTTGCCCGCACATCGAAAATAACCGGGATCATCATCTTGCCGATAAAAGAAACTTCCCTGCCGCCGTGTCCGTCGAGCACACCGACAAGATGCCCCCACCCGTGCCTAAAGTGAAGGAACGATTTGCTTACGATGTAGTCTTGCTGATCTTCGCGCCCGCCTTGCGCTTGCGCCTTGCTCACCGTGCCCGGCAAGAACATGTTCTTCTCCTCTGTTTTTCGCTTTACAAATCTGCGGCTATAAAACACCATTTTTACCGAATGGTCAAATTATGCCATTGACGCTGCTTTATAAGAGCGGTACTATCGCGGCAGAGGAAAAGTACCTTTATAAAGGAGAAAATCATGGGTAGTGGGACGTTTCCTGCCGCATACGACAAGGATCTTTACGAGATGCTCAAAGTGCATCCGAAGGCTCCGCAAGAAGTGATCGATGCCGCGCATCGCGCGCTGCTAAAACTCTATGCGCCGCGCAAAATCGGCGACACGGAAACAATGGCGAGCATTATTGGCGAAGCTCATCAGATCATTTCTCATGAGCGCCGTAAATACGACGACTATCGCCGGAGCAAAGTGAAAACTATCGGCCCGTACCGCAAGATCGCAAAAATAGCGTCAGGCGGTTTTGGTACGACGTACAAAGTGAAGCACGAGCTCCTCGAGGAGTTTGCCTGCGTCAAGGAATGTTCTGAGATTTCCGCGGTCGCCAACGAAATCCTTAAACAGGAAACGAAGGCTATCTGGAATCTCAAGCATTACGGGCTTCCCAACATGAAGGATCTTATCGAACTCGATGACGGCAGCTACGCACTTGTTTCGAGCTGGGTCGAAGGACCGACGATCGAACAATGGGTGGAGAGGCATGGCAGGATGGATCCGGAGCACGTGGCATGGATTACCGAGCGCATTCTCAATACGCTCATGTATCTTCATGACCACGGCATCTTGCACGGCGATATTAAGCCGCAGAACATTATCATTGAGGGCGGTCACATCGTCGTGCTCATCGACTACGGCCTTTCAATGGTAAAGCCGACGGCTGATGCTTCAAGCAAAGGCCACACCGAGTACTACTCGCCTCCCGAGCAAATGTCGGGAGGATCGCTTGTCCCGGGGTCAGACTTTTACAGCCTCGGCATGACGATGCTCTACGCGCTCGGCGGCGGCACCGACGTGCTGAAGCTGAAGCGAGTCCCAAGCGACGTTCCAGACCCTTTGTGCGAGTTTGTGCGGAGCTTGCTGGTACGCAACCTATTGGAGCGGCCTCGCAGCGCGCACGAGTTGTACAATCAATTCCCCAAAGTGCGGCTGAATAGCTTCGGAAGAACTGCCTCAAACATGAAACCGCTCGCTGCGGTTTAACGGAAGGAGAAGTCCAATGTCTGAATCGAACGACTACACCCCCGCTCCGTGGAGCGCGGGCCGCAGCTTCGATACTGCCTACAAGCAATACGACAGAAACGCCGGCCGAAGCTACGCTACGGCCAAAGCAGAGGGCAAAACGGCAAGCAAGCTTTTGCCCGACGCCATCCTGACGCAAAGCTCCTACCCGCTCATTATCGATACCGATTTTACCGGGTCGATGAGCGGCTGGGACGCGACCATTTTTTCGAAGATGGGATTCTTTCTGCATGAAGTGAAGACCGAATACTTCGGCAAGGATGCGGAGTTCAGTTTCGGCGCTATCGCCGATTCTGACGACGAATATCCTTTCCAGGCGCGCACCTTCGCAAAAGATGCGGCGGCGCAGAAGCTGATGGAAGAGCTGGTGCACGCTGGCGGCGGCGGGGGTTCGGACCTGTATCACGAGGCGCATGGCCTCGCGATGCTATACCGTTCCCGCAACACGCACATGCCCAAAGCGCTCATCAAGCCGATCTACACCATCATCACCGATGAAATGCCGCACGGACGCGTAAGCAAAGAGCTGGCAAAGAACTTGGCGAAGGTGGATATTGAGAAAACCATGTCGATCAATGAGATCGTCAAGGAACTCAAGGCTATCTACGAGGTGTACATCGTGCTCAAGCCGTACGGAAGCGAAACGCTCGTCGGTGATAAGCTTCCAAACGTTACCCAGGAGGTGTACAATCGGTGGGAAGCGCTCGTGGGCGCCGACCATATTGCCCTCTTGCCCGACCCGAACCGCGTTGTTGATGTGCTCTTTGGCATCTACGCCAAAGAAACCGGCAAGATCGACTACTTCCGCGAAGAGTTTGAGAAGCGACAGCTTTTCGACGCGAAAGGACGACCCGATCCTGCCGGTCCGGCAAAAGTTAAGACGGTATACAAGTCGCTCGATACCATACACAAGATCGCGGGCCCCTCGTCGGGATCTGCGCCTCGCGGCAACACGCCGTCGAAGACAGTTGGCCTCGGCAAAGGTGTGCCGCGCAAAACCGACTAGTCCGGAATAGCTATTAGGGAGAGCCGTTGGCTCTCCCTTTTTCTATAAAAAAGAGGAGAGTAACATGAAGCCCCCAAAAGGCCTAGATCTTTTGGTAACGCTGTTGCCGAGCTTTTCGCACTTCCAAAAGTTTGCAGATGACAGAAGGCTCGCGGGCATTCGCCTCAATAGCGCCATGCTCACGAACTTCGATCTCGACCGGGAGCTCGCGCTCATTCCGAAAGGGCTGCGCGTGCCGCTATACTTCGACATCAAAGGCAGGCAGCTGCGCGTCGTTGAGGTCTACGAAAATCCTGCATTTCTCGACCTGAGGCTGAATCATCCTATCAAGGTGGTTACGCCGACACCGGTGCTCTTCAAAGGTGGCGAGGATGACGCGCTTCTTGCCGAAGTTTCAGAAGATGGGTATCGGCTGAAGTTCCACGGCGGTCCGCACAACTTCGTGCGCGCCGGCGAGTCTCTGCATATCCGCCACAAAAGTTTACGAGTAGGCGGCGAGCAGTTTGTTGATGCCGAACTTAAGAAAATCGAACAAGTCAAAAAGTTCGGCATCGAGCGCTGGTTCCTCTCTTACGTGCAAAGCAAACGCGATGTAGACGAGTTCTTGGAGCTCGTAGGCAAAGATGCGGAAGTGGTTCTCAAAATCGAGAGCAAGCAGGGTTTGGAGTACGTCGCGCGCGAGTTCAAAAAGCGCGACAACCTGCGTCTGTGCGCCGCCAAAGGCGATCTCTACGTCGAGCTCGACTGGCCGCACGAAATCCTGAAGGCACAGGAGTTGATTATCGAAAAAGATCCGCAGGCAAACGCGGGTTCGCGCATGCTGCTCTCGGTAATCAAAAGAGTACCGCGTATCGAAATCGACGAGCACGGTACGCCAAGCATTAAGACGGAGATTTGTCTAAGCGATGTGCCATCGGACGCCGACTTTGAGCAGCTCGCTTGGCTCTATAACATCGGCTATCGATCGTTCATGCTGTGCGATGAGTTGTGTTTGAGAGACGACTTGCTCACTTTGGCAACGAACGCTCTTGACACGTTTAAGTCCTACTATGCGCGCTAAGCGCATCAAGGCGAGTCTCACTGGTGAGACTCGCCTTTTTCTTTTAAAAAATAAAACGCCCCGCACCTCAAAGGTGCGGGGCAAACTTTCTTAAACGTCAAGCAGGATCCCAAATTAAATCCCAAGAGCGCCGATGTCCGTAATCGCCTTGCCTCTGGGAGAAATGCATAAGTAGAGTCCCGTGGTACCTTTGAAAACTGCGACCGCACTGGTTAGGACTTGTCCACCTTGGGTTGTTGCAGTGCCAAAGCGCACTTCGTCGAAATCATTTCCCGGCCAGATATTTTGTATGTCGCTTTCAGGAACAACTACATAGAGCGGATCTTTTTCGACCGTTGCAGAGGAAACACAGTAGAAATTCGGCAGCACGGTAGTTATGCGCAGTATGGGAGTTCCGTTTGGAAGAGGCTCTCCAAGATACACGTCGCCAAAATGCTTTTTAACTTCCTCTACGAACTTCATATTGCCTAAAAGCGCACAATCCTTTAGATACCTCATGGCTCATTCCCTATCTACGGTTCAAAACTCTGCCTTAAAAATTATCACAAAAAAAGAAAACCCGCCACATACTCACCCGGGCGGGTTTTCTGTAGAGGGTTTAGCGCCTCGTGCCGAGAAAATCGTCGTCGAGGCGCTTCACTTTGACGCGAGCCTGCTTGCGCGTCCACTTTTTGAACTTGCGCAGGTTGGCGATCTTACGGCAGCACGGGCAGCCATAAGGAAAGGTTCCGCCGTTCGGGCGGCCGTCGCTGCAAAACGACTTCTGCATCTGACGAAACGCGTCGGCCATCGTAGTCTCCTCTGATTGATTAGGTCATCTAATCATCGGAGTTCCTTTCTTTATGTGATGTTGTTTCGAGGAATATTAGCGAGTTTTTTGCTGCATGAAGCGCATGACGCTGATGAGGATATCATAGAGCGCATGCACTGCTATCGCAGTAAAGAGTCCGTACATTATGGTCGCATAGAGCAGTACCATGCCTGCATACCACGCGTTTACGAGGCCGAGCGGACCTTGGTATTTATGTCCGTCGCGGAACCAGAGGTTCGCGACGAACGCGCCGTAGATGCACAGCTGTTGATGGTCGCCGTATAACACCGGATCCATCAAGGTCAGTGTTGTGAAGTGAGCGATGTAAAACAGCATCTGGTAAAACCAGTACACCGGGTTTGCGTAAAGCGCGAAGAGCGCTGCAAGAATCGCTAAGAGCAATGCGCCGAGCGCCAAGCCTTTTTCTTTGTTATACCAAAGTGCGGCACTTGCTATGCAAAGCGCAACTGCGCCCGGCCAACCAAAACCCGCCGAGAAAAGCCAGTTCATTACCATGAGTCCTATCATGGCGTAGCAGATAAACGCCCATCGGTATCCGAGCTCTTCCCAGATGCCGGCAAGTGTCGAAGTGAGGAGTTCCCACTTCAACAACTCGCGATTTTGATCCGCGCGAATGGGCCAATGGTCGGAGTTGAAATACCAGACCAGCAAGTTGAGTCCGGCACCCCACGCGAACAAAGGCCAGAAGCGCGCGACTGCTCCAAAACCACCCCAGTAAAAGTAGGGGTAGGTAAAGAAGTTTGGAAAGAGCAGGTGTATGACACCGACTCCCGCTGCCGCAACCGCAAGGATTGCAATAGACACCATCTGCGAAAGAAGAATCGCCTTTTCGAAATGCAGACTGTTATTTGCTGAGATGGCGTATGCCATGAGTGTCCCCTTTCAAGGATCATAGAATCTGCTACTTATATACCATAAATGGCCCTATTGTCAATTAGGGCTCTTTAGCACTTGCAGGGTTATCCCCAAGCAAATTTGACAAGGACTTGAGAGAAGGTACTATCAAATTAATGGAACGAGTAGCGTCAACAGTCGTCGTCGTCCTAGTTACTACACCCGCTGCGGCGAGGACTATTGTTGTATAAGGTCAAGAAAATAGAGAAACAACAAAAGCCCGCTGCAAAGCGGGCTTTTTAATTACCAAGCGAAGCCTAACAAAAATACTATGAAAAAAATATCTGGCTCACACGCACTCTTACAAGCACTTCAAAAAGAAGGCGTCGATACTATTTTTGGCTACCCCGGCGGAGCGATTATGCCCATTTACGATGCTTTATATGATTATAAAAATACATTGCGGCATATTTTAGTACGGCACGAACAAGGCGCAGCACACGCTGCTGAAGGCTACGCGCGGCTCAAAGGAAAGCCGGGCTTATGTATGGCAACTTCCGGGCCTGGTGCGACAAACCTTATAACCGGCATTGCAGATGCTATGTGCGATTCTGTGCCGATCGTTTGCATAACTGGCCAAGTTGCAGCAGCGCATTTGGGAACAGACGCGTTTCAAGAAGCGCCAATAATAGGCATGGTGACGCCCGTCACCAAATGGTGTTATCAGATTACCAAAACATCTGAAGTGCCGAGCATTGTGGCAAAAGCGTTTGCCATAGCCAAGAGCGGGCGGCCTGGGCCAGTGTTAATTGATATTACAAAAAATGCGCAAACGGATTTTTTTGATTTTGATGAACAAGAAACAATTAAAACAAATGTTTCCTGGTCTAAAAAAATTCTATCTCCTCAAGCAACAGATATTGATCAAGCTGCAAAACTTCTCAATAACGCAAAACGTCCGTTTCTTTTAATTGGACATGGTATTTCTATCGGAAAGGCAGAAGAGGCGCTTATGCAAGTTGCGGAAAAAGGAAATTTTCCTACTGCCAGCACTTTGCTTGGGCTCTCTTCAATGCCGACAACGCACCCGCTCTATATGGGTATGCTTGGCATGCACGGCAACTACAGCACCAACAAACTCACCAATAAAGCAGATGTTATTTTTGCGATTGGCATGCGTTTTGACGATCGCGTAACCGGCACCATTAACACTTATGCAAAACAAGCAAAAATAATCCATGTGGACATAGACAAAGCTGAACTCAACAAAGTTATTCCAGCGACGCTCGGTATTCACGCTGATGCAAAAGAATTTTTAGAGGCATTGCTCCCTTTGCTTACACCGGGCAACCATGCCGAGTGGATTGAAGAATTCCGTATGCTCGAAAGACAGGAAAAAGAGCAAGTCCAAGATGCTGAACTTTTTCCCGAAGGCAAAGATATTACTATGGCCGAAGTGGTCCGTATGCTGAGTAATAAAACTAAAGGTACTGCTGCAATTGTTGCAGACGTGGGCCAGCACCAAATGATTGCTGCGCGCTACTACGAATTTGAAAGACCGGACGGCTATATTACCTCTGGCGGCTTAGGTACTATGGGTTTTGCGCTGCCAGCAGCTATTGGCGCAAAAATAGCAGACCCGGCGCGCGAAGTTATTGCTATTGCGGGCGATGGTTCGTTTCAAATGAACATACAGGAACTTGGCACTATTATGCAGGAAAAGCTCCCAGTCAAAATTATTATTCTCAATAACGAGCACCTAGGTATGGTACGCCAATGGCAAGAATTGTTTTTTGACAAACGCTACTCAGCCGTAGATATGAAAAATCCAGACTTTATAAAAATCGCCGAGGGATATGGTATTGCGGGCGAAGTTGTTACAGAACGCGAAGCTCTTGGTGGCGCGCTCGATCGATTATTGGACTCTAAAGTATGCTACCTGCTCGATATACGAGTGCGTAAAGATGAAAACGTTTTCCCGATGGTGCCGAGCGGCGCCTCAATTGCAGATATCCGCCTCTCTTAATACTAAAACTATGCGCTTATGAAATACACTATTACTATTTTTGCGGATAACTCGCCGGGCGTTTTGTATCGCATTGCGGGGTTGTTGCTGCGCAAGAAAATAAATATCGAATCTTTGCGTGTTGAAGAGCATAACCACTTTGAGCATGTTTCGCATTTTACTATTGCCATCGAGCTCGATAAAGAGCAGCTCAAAAAGCTCGTAAGCCAAATTGAACGAATTATAGAAGTTCGCGAAGTGAGTTTTGCCCCAACGCTTAGCTAAAAAGTTTATAGAGCGCCAACTCGAGCGGCACTTCTCTGATTGGCGCACGCGGCGTTTCTACATATGCGCCAATAAGGCTCGCAAGTACTTCAGCGTTTATTGCTGCCCCCTTTTGCTCGGATAATTCTTTTAAGTATGTAGCGTCGTCTTCGCCAAACTGCTCTTTAATGCCTTCTGCTTCAGACGGCAAAAAACGCAAAAGCAATACTGCGCGCACTTTGGTTATGGCGAGCATGATAAAAACCTGTGCCTCGGCACCGCCGGCTACTGCTTGATGAAAAAGCGCAACAGCCTCGCCCGCTTGCTTGAGCGCAAGGGCTTCTAAAAACTGATTGACCAGCTCGCCTTTGGGCGCGCCGACCACGGCGGCAACTTCTTCCTCAGTGAGTTTTGCTTGCTCTGATCTTATCGAAGGAGCAGAAGAAATGGTAAGCACCTTTTGCAATATGCCGAGCGTATCGCGAAAGGAGCTTTCGCCCATCAATGCCACCAACTCTGCAGCCGCGGGCTCCATGCTCGCACCCTCTTTTTTAGCGACGTCGAGCACTAATTTTTTTAACACCCCATGCGAAGGCTTTTTAAAGTTGTATACCTGGCAGCGGGAAATGATAGTTTCCGGTATTTTGTCGAGCTCGGTCGTGGCAAGCACGAAGATAACGTGCGCCGGCGGCTCTTCGAGCGTTTTTAACAGCGCGCCCCACGCATCTTTGGTCAACGCGTGCGCCTCGTCGATGATATAAAACTTATAAGCCGAATTAAATGGCAGCGTGGCTACGCCGTCGCGCAGCGCGCGTATCTCGTCGATGCCGCGATTGCTTGCGGCGTCCATCTCGTAAACATCTTCCTCGGCGGTATCAAGAGCGCTTGCAAGTATGCGGGCCATCGATGTCTTGCCGGTGCCGCGCCCTCCTGCAAAGAGATACGCATGGGCTATCTTTTTATTCTTGACCGCCGCTTCCAATACAGAGACTACTTGCTCCTGCCCGAGCACCTCGGCAAAGCTGTGCGGCCGATAGGTTCGATACAGCGACAGAGGCGCCCTTTCAGTAGACTCAGGTTTTTTGGCCATTGCTACAGTATACCTTTTTTAGCGACCGGATTTTAGGACCTTTTTGGCCTTGGTTGCGACCTTTTTTGCGGCTTTTTTGGCCTTTGATTTGAACGCCTTTCCTTTAGAGCGCGCTCTAAGCATATGCTGCCAAGCGCCTTTTAAATCTTTGGTCATCTGGGCAACCTCGGCCGAGGTAACGCCGGCCACGCCCGAGTAGCGTTTAATGATGCCGTCCACTATCTGGAGATAGGTGGCTTTGTCTATGTCACCCAGTTTTTCGATGACGCCTTCTACCGCTTCGAGCGCCTCGGCGCGCGCTTTTAACATCCAGCTGCGCGCAGATTTGCGGTGCTTGGCCGCGTCTTTAGCGCCATAAAACCAAAACGCTCCGGCCGCCGCTGCCGCCGCAGCGGCGGCAGCGCCGACTACCGCGCCGGTTGATATCGATGATGAAGCCTTCGATGCTTTTTTAGCTGATGCCATATTGTATATATTTAGTTATATAAATTATAAATCTGCCTCTTCTTCTAAGTCTACCTCCACGATCGGTTTTTTGCGCCGGGGCATCTTGGGCGCCAGCCGCCGCATAATAAAACCGAGTATCATATCTGCAATACCTTTCACTTTTTGGCCTTCGCTCTTCACTTGCGTGCGCAGTGCTTCAATATCCCTTTCAATATCAACGCTCGCTTTACGTATCCGCCTGGAGACTTCGCGGACATCCCGCAAAATATTGATAGCATAGTACAACCCTATCGCGATGCCGACACTAAGTACCACCAGCGCAATAGTGCTGACAAAAAAGAACACGTCGGCATGCACTAAACTACTCATGCTATAGAGTATACCGCATTGCTTAAGAATGCGTGAACGAGTTGTTCCACCTCTGCGGCAGAATTGGTTTCCATTAGTTTGATGCGCAATTCCTTGGCGCCGGGAAACCCTTCCGCATAGGCTTTAAAATGCTTTTTCATGATGGCAAAGTTTTTAACGTCGCCGAGGAGCTCCTCGAATAATTTTGCGTGTTCAATGGCTATAGTGAGACGTTTCGCTACAGCGATAGTTGCCTCCCGCTCACCCTCCGCCGATGACGGCATCGGCGTTCTCGTCCAGCAACTCTCGCCTCCGCTTACCTCCGTGGCAACTGTCGCTGTAGCAAACAAACACGGCGTGCCAAAAATCGCGCGGCCGAGCATCGCGCCGTCGGCGCCGCTTTCTTTTATTTTTTCTTTTGCATCCTCGACGCTTCGCAAGTCGCCGTTGCCAACTATCAGCGTTTTACTTTTTAGCGCGTCCCTGATTTCAACCGCACGCTTGACCCTCTCCCACCTTGCGGGCACTAAAGACATTTCTTTACGGGTGCGGGCATGCAAAGTTATAACAGCCGGCTCTTCCGCTAAAAGTTCGGGCAGCCACTCTTCGAGCGTGTCTTTGTTGTAGCCGAGGCGAGTTTTAACAGACACTGGCAAGTTGGGCGCGCCGCGTTTTGCCACGCGGATAAGCTCGCGCGCGATGGCCGGCGTTTTTATAAGCGCGGCGCCTGCGCCTTGCTTTTCTACAGACTTGTCGGGACAGCCCATATTTATGTCGACGCCGTCAAAGCCCGAGGCTTGCGCAAGCGCCGCAGCCGCTTCCATGTGCGCGGGCGTCGAGGTAAAAAACTGCGCGACTATCGGCCTTTCGGCATCGGTAAAAACGAGATCGCGCATGAGTTTAGCTCTGCCCTCTTCGTTTGCCAAAGCAAGGCCGTCGGCGGAAATAAATTCGGTGTAGGTGACATACGGCGCAGCGGCGCCTCTTTTTGAATATTTCGCGACAAGTCGACGAAAGGCCGCATCAGTAACGTTGGCCAAAGGCGCCAATACGAAAAACGGTTTTGGGAGCTCAGCCCAGAAATTGCGCATCTATCGAGTCTACTATTCTCTATACCCTATTGGCTAGTGGCTTTGAGTTTATAGTACAACTTGTCGCCAAAACGGAGGTCGAGGTAGTCGAAGTCGCTCAAGGGATGCTGCGCAAATATACCCGAGCCGAGCGCCAAGACAAAGCGCTGGTATACGTCGGCGCCCGCCGAGTCGAGCGAGAAAATCAGCGCAAATTGGCTCGTAAAGGTGGCGCGAACGTCGTTGCCCGACACCGCAACGCTTTCGACTGTATCGGTCGCCTGGTTTTGCCGGAGAGCGTCTATCAGGGCCGAGAGCGAGTGAAATTGGTCTGGGGTTAGATATTGCTTGGGAATGACAGCGCCCGTAAGCGCGCCGTAGTAATGCATATAACCATCGGGTGCGGCAGTATCGGCGGCAAGTGAAGTATCAGGCGCGGGCGCATACGCGGCGCCGTCCTGGTCGAGCCAGAGGCATGCGCCGCTATCGACCGATACCAATGCGGTTGTCGTGCTGCCTACGTCGTTTGAAGGATTGCCCGGGCACCACAGAGCCTTGCGCGCCCGCTCCGTAACTACGACGCTAAGCGTATGAAAGTCTCTCGCCCCGACGGATACTTTGGATATAGTCGGTATCTGGTTTTTTAAATCGGCTTCGACGGCCGACTTCGGATAGAGAAAAATATTATTCTTGGGAAACAAGTACCAGTACGAGCCGGAAATGTCGGCGAGCGTCTCTTGCTCGATGTCGGCCGCGGCGAGTGTCTGCTCGCCCGACACTTCTATGCTGGTGATACGCATAAAAGACGCGTGCGCCAGCCACACCACCCCGCCAAATAAAATGAGCACAGCCACGGCGGCAAGCGAAAGCGCAACGATGCGCCGCCTACGGCGGCGCTCGCGCATTTTAGAAGGAGTTAAGGCGATTCGCGCCATTTTAATTCTGCTTAATTATCTTTTCCCTCCCGCCCATATATGGGCGCAGCACCTCAGGGATAGTTACGCTGCCGTCCTCATTCTGATAATTTTCTAAAATAGCGATGAGCGGCCGCTGCGAAAGCGCGGTGGCGTCGTTCATGTGCACCGGTTCTTTCTCTCCGTTTGCGCGCTTGAGCCTTGTATTAAGCCGGCGGGCCTGAAAGCCCCCTATGTAGTCGGACGTGTGGGTCTCACGATACGTGTCTTGGCCCGGCATCCATGTTTCTATGTCTATTTGCCGCTGGTCGGGAAAGCCCATGTCGCCGGTACATATCGCCACCACTTGGTATGGCAGTTTTAATTGCTGCATTATATATTCCTGTATCGCCACCATCAGGTCCTGTTCGGCCAAACCGTCTTCCGGCCGGGTAAAAGACTCCATCTCCATCTTGTCGAACTGATGCAAACGCAAGATGCCGCGCGTATCTTTGCCGGCGGCGCCCGCCTCGCGCCTGAACGCCGGCGTTACCGCCACATAGCGCAAGGGCAGCGCCTCTTCCGGCAAAACTTCGTCCATGTGCAAAGGCCCCAAAGTATGCTCGGCGCTGCCTATCAGCACGAGGTCGTCTTTTTCCAAGTAAAATCGATCGTCTATGGGGTCGAGCCGCGCCATGCGGTTCATCACCTGCGAGCGCATCATGAGAGGCGGTATCACGGGCACGAAAGGTTTGCTCGACACGGCAAGCCCGGCATCGGTTATTATTTTTTGCAAAGTCTCCGCAGAGATAAGTATCTGCATCGCAAACTGCATCAACGCGAATTCGAGCAGCGCCAGGTCTCCTTTTATATACACGAATCGCGGGCCCGACACTTCTGCGGCTTTTTCCGCATCGATAATCCCCAGCTCGCGGCCCAAATCCCAATGCGCTTTGGGCGCAAAGCTAAATTGCGGCTTTTCTCCCCACTGCCGGATTATTTTGTTGCCGGACTCATCAGGGCCAAGGGGCGTGTCTGCCGAGGGGATGTTGGGTACTTTAACTAACAAGCCAACCAATTCTTTTTCTATCGCCTGATATTTTTCTTCGGCGATTTTTAGCTCGTTTTTTAGCGCTTGGCCTGTCTCAACATCTCGCGCATTCTGCGCGGCGTTGCGCTTTTTGTTGATATCGCCCACCTCGCCGGCGACTTTGCGGCGTTCTTCCGCCAAAGCCAAAATCCGGTCAAGGTCTACCCCTTCCTTGTTTTTATTTTTTATGGCTGCGCGGACGATGTCCGGGTTTTCGCGGATAAATTGTATATCGAGCATGCGGGTGGTATATACAGGGTACAATGCCCTGGCCCATACGACAAATACCCTTTAAACAATTGCCGCGCCTCCTGCGCGAGATCCCCGACAGGCCCAGGCAGATGTATATAAGAGGAGCGCTGCCGAAAGAGGTGGCAGGGGTAGAGCTTAAATATCTCTGCATCGTGGGCTCGCGTGCGTGCACGCCTTACGGCCGACGCATGTGCGCGCAGCTTATAGCGGGGCTTGCTAAATATCCGGTAGTCATTGTCTCCGGCCTGGCTCTTGGAATAGACGCCGAGGCTTTAAAAGCCGCGCTCGACGTGGGGCTCCCGGCCATTGCGGTGCTGCCTTCGTCGGTAGACGATGCGAGCATTTACCCCGTAACCAACCACGCGCTTGCAAAACGGATCTTGGCGCAAGGCGGCGCTTTGGTGTCGGAAACGAAAGGCCCTTACAAAGCGATGCTGCACGACTTCCCCAAACGCGACCGTATTATGGCAGCGATGGCGCACGCGTCTTTAATAATAGAAGCCGGAGAAAAATCGGGTACGCTTATAACCGCGCGGCTGGCACTAGACTACAACCGGGAGGTGTTGGCAGTGCCGCACGAACTCGACAAAGAAACCGGCAAGGGCGTCAACCGGCTCATACGCGAGGGCGCAACACTGGTACGCCATGCAAGCGATATATTGCTTGCATTGGGATTTGAACCGGAAGTCGATCCGCTGCAAGGAGTGTTGCCGACCGACCTTACCGCGGCGGAGTTGAAAGTAATGGAAGCGCTCAACGGTGCGGCCGTGCGCGACGAGCTTATAAAAGAAGCTGCTCTTTCCGCGCAAGAGGCTAGCATCGCGCTTTCATCGCTCCTTATCCGCGGGCTCATAGTCGAGCGCCTTGGCAAGATAGAAAGAATATAGTATAGATACCTTCGGAACCACAGGAGGCTTAGATGCCCGACGATCCAAAGACTGTGGCGTTGCTTGCGTATTTTGCACAAGAGGCTAGCGTTACCCGGCCGGAAGCTGCGATGCTTTTGGGCATAACCCCGGGCAAGGCTGCCGGCATCCATCATCGCGACCATTTGAAGGGCGATAAAGAAAAGATCGGCCCATGGCCGAGAAAGCTTGTTAAAGCGCGCAAAGCAAACCGGCGCTGCCAGTTGCCCATCGGCGACCCGCTGATAGCAGGTTTTGATCTCTGCGGCAAACCCCGCGACGGCGGCGACTCATTGCGCTGCGAAGAACACAAAGGCCACACATGGCGACGGCCCGCGTAACCTCGACTGCTCCGCATCAAAAATATTGATGCGGAGTAATTTTTTTTGCAGGCAAAACTTGCATTAAATCGCGGGACGTTATATCACTGAGTACATCGCCCAACTTCGCTTGGGACAATCACACTATGAAATTAGTTATAGTCGAGTCGCCTGCAAAGGCAAAAACGATAGAAAAATATCTGCACGACATCGACAAAGATGGCGCGTTTTTAGTGCGCGCGTCGGTAGGCCACGTGCGCGACCTCCCGAAGAGCAATAAAAAAGCCATCGACATTCCCGCGGGCTTCGTGCCCCACTACGAGGTGGTGGCCGGCAAAACAGATATCATCCACGAGCTCAAAGCATTGGCCAAAAAAGCCGAGGAGGTCATACTCGCGACCGACCCCGACCGCGAGGGCGAGGCCATTGCCTGGCATATAAAGGAAGAGTTGGGCCTCAAATCGCCGGAGCGCATTGTATTTCACGAAATCACCAAAGAAGCCATTATCGACGCGCTCGCGCACCCCCGCCAAATTGACGAAAATTTGCGCTACGCGCAAGAAGCGCGCCGCGTGCTCGATAGGCTCGTGGGCTACGACCTTTCCGGGCTTATCTGGAAAAAAGTGCGCTACGGCCTTTCTGCCGGCCGCGTGCAGTCGCCCGCGCTGCGCATCGTGATGGAGCGCGAGCGCGAAATACGCGCGTTTATTCCGGAAACGTACTACACGATAACCGCGCATACCAAGACACAAAAAAACGAAGCACTTACCTTAACCTGCGCCGAAGAGCCGCGCGATAAAAAGATCGTCGATACTATTTTAGCCGCAGTAAACAAAGACGGACTCACGGTCAAAGGCGTCAACGAAACGGAGGCAAAGCGGGCCCCGCGCGCGCCGTTTACTACTTCTACTTTGCAGCAAACCGCAAGCTCGCGCTTGGGTTACTCGCCGTCAAATACCATGCGCATCGCGCAAAAGCTGTACGAAGCCGGACACATCACGTATATGCGCACCGACTCTACCAACTTGGGCGCGCAGGCAAAGGATGCCATATTGAAAATGGTGGAAAAAGAGTACGGTAAAAACTACGCCGAGGCGCACACGTATGCAACCAAATCCAAAAACGCACAGGAAGCGCACGAAGCGATACGCCCCACCAAGATAGAAAAGCTCTCTGCGGGCGCCACGCCCGAGCAAAAAAAACTGTATGAACTTATTTGGGCGCGCGCGGTATCATCGCAGATGGCGGATGCAAAAGTTTTGCGCACCAAGATAGAGGCCGAAACAAAGGACAAAAGCGTACCGCTTTTTGTCGCAAACGGCTCACGCGTATTGTTCGACGGCTGGCTCAAGGCCGACCCGGACGCGCGCGGCGAGGATGTCGAGCTGCCCAAAGTAGAAGCGGGAGAGCGGTTAACAGTAGAAGATATTTCTGCCGAAGAAAAGCAGACAACCCCGCCGCCGCGCTACACCGAGGCCGGGCTTATCAAAGAGCTCGAAAAGCGCGGCATCGGCCGGCCATCGACCTACGCGTCTATCATGCGCACGCTCGACGCACGCGGTTACGTGGTAAAAGAAGGCCGGAGTTTGCGCCCCACCGACACCGGCGACGTCGTCTCCAGCTTTCTTGAAGAAAACTTCCCCACCTATATCGGCGATACCTTTACCGCGGAAATGGAAGACGAGCTCGACGACATCGCACAGGGCAAGCGCGAATACGTTAAAACATTGAGCGACTTCTACACGCCATTCCTTAAAGAAGTTAAGGCAAAAGATAAAATCGCTGGCAAGATAACCGACTTGGGCCCGGCACCGGCGGAGTTCCCCTGCCCCATATGCGGGAGCCCGATGGTGTTTAAGCTTTCAAAGCAAGGCAAGTTTATGTCGTGCAGCCGCTTCCCCGATTGTATCGGCGCGCGCACGGAGACCGGCGAAATAATTTCCAACGAGCCGGCAAAGCCTATCGGCACCCATCCTGAAACGGGAGAAAATATTTATATGCTTAACGGCCGCTTTGGGCCATACGTGCAGCTGGGCGAAATGCCAGAAGGAAAAGGCAAAACAAAAGCCAAAAAACCCAAACGCGCGAGCGTGCCGAAAGAAAAAGATCCGGCAAGCGTAACAGTCGAAGAGGCGGTCAAATATTTGGCGCTTCCGCGCGTGTTGGGCAATCATCCGGACACCAATGAGCCTATCAGCGCCTCGATAGGTCGCTTTGGGCCGTTTATCGTGCATCAAAAAGACTTCCGCTCGCTCAAAACCGACAGCCCCTACGACATAACCTACGACCGAGCGCTCGAAATCCTGAGCGAAGAAAAAAAGAAAAGAGGGTTTCGCAAAAAGAAAGAATAGAAACAAAGAACCCCGCCGCAACGAGCAACAGGGCTCTTTGCAGCGGGGTTAGTTCTTCACCGGCTCAAGGCATTCCACCGGGAGAAGGATGACCTTGCCATGAGGCATGGTTCGGTTCGAGAACGTATTGGACAGGGTGGGAACGCGAATGTCGGTCGTGAAGAAGGGCTCACAGTGGAGGCCGTACGCCATGATGGCATACTTTGTCGTCAGCCCGCACTTCTTCCCTTCGAATCGAACATCGACGAAACACAGTACGTAACCGACTGTGACGTTCAGCTGAGTCCCAATGCCTGTCGAATCGAGATCGGCGCGGTCAATTTCAAGACCCCAAGGGCAAAACTTGCCCTTGTTGATGGAGACTTTCTGACCGACCGAAACTCCGGCCGGCAGATACGTTTCCATCATGGGAAGAAGTTCAGACCTCGATTCGTCGAACTTCAGATCCGCCGGACGGCAAATGGGACGAACGCCGCCCTTTATCGCCGCACGGATGGCCTTGTCGCGCGCCGCCATGAAAGCGGCTGCGTGGCCGGTCGGAATATCAATGTGCATGGTAGTTCTCCTCACTGGAGTTGTGATTGACCCACTGCCAACCTACCGTTATATAGTATACACCTAAACAGCATATTTGTCAAGTTTCCGTAAGGCGATGCTTTGCGGAAAACAAAAAGCCCCGCACAAAAGCACGGGGCTTTTGCACGGGACCGAACTGCTTCTTACTTCTGCTTGGGAGAAGTCGTTGTCTTTGCGGCGTAGACATCCTCGCAGACGTGCAGCCGGACTTCCAGCTGCGCGAACAGCATCGCCGCCTGGCTTTTCTTTTTCTCGTCTGCGACGTCGACGACCGTGGGCTGCATTGCGTTCTTGAAGGCATCACACCAGTACCACATGTCTTTCAGGTCGCGCTCTTCCTTTGAATAGAGCGTTGCGGTCGAATACTTCTGATACCACTTCGAACTGATCGCCCTTGAGCGGTCCATAAGCCTTTCCCAAGCCAAATCGTAGTCTGTCAGATTCAGAACGATTCGCGGAAATGACTTCTCCCATTGAGTCTTTGTCGCGTCTTCCAGCTTGAAAAGATCGACATTGCCGACGTATTCCGGCCGGTCGAGCACTTGCGCCTTGGCCGACGAGGCCATGCCGATTCCAGCGAACGCAAGAGCAGCGAGGGCGGCAGTGATGATGCGGCGCATGTGGGATCTCCCCTGTTGGCGCGTGGAACTTACAGTAACTCTGTATATAATATACACCAAAACAGCATATTTGTCAATCGGTCAAGCTGTTTAACCCGGTTAGATAAATGGCCCTTAAAATAAGGCCCAAAAGGAGTACAATGGGTTTATGTCGCCCGTACCTACGGCAAAGGAAATAATCGACTCGATGAACTCGCCGAGCGCCGAGGATAAAAAGCTTGTGGAAAAGGCTTATGCTTTTGCCGCAGAAGCGCACAAGGACCACAAGCGCTTTAGCGGCGAGCCGTACCTTTTGCACCTGGCAGAAACCGCAAAAGAAATAGCAAAGCTCGGGCTCAGCGGCAAAACGGTTGCGGCCGGACTTTTGCACGACAGCATCGAAGACGTGGGCGTCTTGCCGGAGACGATAGAAAAAGAGTTCGGCAAAGAGGTGCGTTTTTTGGTTGAGGGTGTCACGAAGCTCGGCCGCTTTAAATACCGCGGAGCAGAGAGGCATCGCGAGAGTTTGCGCAAACTCTTGATAGCAACCGGCCAGGACGCTCGCGTTTTGATTATTAAGTTGATGGACCGCCTGCACAACATGCGCACGCTGGCACACGTGCCGCAAGAAAAACGCCAGCGCATCGCGCTTGAAACCATAGAAATCTATGCGGCCATAGCGCACCGTTTGGGCATGGGCGTGGTGCGTAAGGAACTGGAAGACCGCGCGTTCGAGTACGCCTACCCCGCCGAGTACGAAGCGATAAAAAAACTTTTGAACGAGCGCGAAAAGGAGCGCCAGGAAAGACTCCAAAAAATGGTGCGCATGCTCGGCAAAGACCTTGCGCGCGAAGGGATGAAGAACTTCCACACCGACTACCGGGTCAAAGGCGTGTGGAGCCTGCAAAAAAAGCTTGAAAGAAAAGAGGGCGACATCAGCAAGGTGTTCGACATCTCGGCGCTGCGCGTGGTGGTGCCCACCGTGGCCGACTGCTACCGCGTGCTGGGGCTTGTGCACAAACTTTGGCAGCCTTTGCCGAATAAAATTAAAGACTACATCGCCTTCCCAAAGCCGAACGGCTACCAGAGCCTGCATACCACCGTATTTAGCGGCGACGGCGGCATCGTAGAAGTGCAAATACGCACCGAAGAGATGCATCAGGAGGCGCAGTACGGCATCGCCGCGCACGTGGCATATAAAGAATTGGACGGCGACGAAGATGTGGCATCGCCCTCTGCCCGCTCGGGTGGCAACCGGCAGTCGAGCTTTGACTGGATAAAAAGTCTAATACCGAGCTTCCAGCGGAGCGCAAAGAAAAATGCACCCGAGGCCTTGAAGGGGCGAGAGCTTGACGCTCCGGCGCTCAAGCCCGAGCGTACCCGCTACGGCGCGCCTTCGGCGCCCGAATGGCTCAGCGAGCTGCCGGAAGAGTTGGAAGACCCCGACCTCGACATGACGCTGCGCTCCGACATCTTTACGCATCGCGTGTTTATCTTTACGCCGACCGGCGACGTAGTAGACCTGCCGGCCAAGTCGAGCCCGGTGGACTTTGCATATGCTATACATTCCGATATCGGCGACCATGTGTTTGCCGCCAAAGTAAACGGCAAGATGGTGTCGCTCGATACCGAACTCCACAACGGCGACATTGTGGAAATAGTCACTAAAAAATCGGCCGCGCCCAAGTCGAAGTGGCTTGATTTTGCGCGCACCACTCTTGCAAGACGCCACATCCGTTACGCGCTCGAGAAAGATAGTAAAAAATAATTTATATCGAGAAGCTGTCGGGGTTGAAGGTGTTTTCGTCCACGGCTTTTTCTTGCTCGCTGCGGTCGTCTATCGGGAGCTCTTCGGCAGCCGAGTCCGGCGGTTGTTGAGCGGACACGCCGATGCCGTCCTCGGCGGAGGGTGTCCGTGAGACAACCGCCGGACTCGGCTGCGCACGCTCTTCCATCTTTTTTGCTATCGCGTTAAATATCGCGCGCAAGTCTTCTTCATCCATAAAGTCTATCGCGAGCTTACCGCCGCGCTCTTTGGTCTCTATCACCACCCTGGTGCCCAAAGCCTCGGTAAGTTCGCGCTCCATCGCCAAAACATCCGGCGAGTACATATATTCTTTTTTGCGCACGCGGTCTACTGCTATACGGCGGGCTATTGCCTCGCTGTCGCGCACCGTGAGCCGCTTCTGCATTATTTCCTTAAACAGCACTTGCTGTTCTTCGGGCCGGTCGGCGAGCATGAGTATCGGCCGAGTGTGGCCCTCGCTGATGCGGCCTTCGGAAAGCGCGTCTTGCATCTCTTGTGGCATCAAAAGCAGGCGGATGGTGTTGGATACGTACTCGCGGCTCTTGCCTACTTTTTCCGCAATTTCCGTATGCTTAAAATTAAACTCCTGTGCGAGCCGCGCAAACGCTTTGGCGCGATCTATTGGGTTTAAGTCTTCGCGCTGCAGGTTTTCTATAATGGCAAGCTCGAGTTTGGTCTTGTCGTCGTCAAATGCGGCGCGTATTAACACCGGCACCTCACGCACCCCGGCGATTTTTGCCGCGCGCAAGCGCCTCTCGCCGGCTATCAGTTCATACTCGGCCGCGAGCCCGCCGCCCGGCGTCTCTACCTCTTTGCGGCTCACCGTTAAAGGCTGTATGACGCCGTACTGGCGGATGGAGCGCGCCAAGTAGGCAAGTTTTGCCTCATCGAACTCCTTGCGCGGCTGGAACGGGTTGGGTTTTATTTTTTCGACTTCGACCCAAAAAATGGCGTTGTTGTAAAATTGCGACATTGAGGATATTCTAACACAATCGCAGCCCTACTTCGCCCGAGGGCTTCGAAGGGCGGGCCGGGATGGCGGAATTGGTAGACGCAAGGGACTCAAAATCCCTCGATCGCAAGGTCATGGGAGTTCGATTCTCCCTCCCGGCACAAATAGTTTTATTTTTGAAGCTCTTATGCTACCCTGCAAGCAGACGGAACTTGTCTATACAACAAGGAGTGAAGCATGGCCGACCCTTTTAAAGACCGCGGGATTATCTTGGATATTGATGAAGCCGACGGAGGCCTACGAGCGCTGCTTGGAAAATCATTGCCGCGCCCGGGCATCTGGGGCGTCAAGGTAGGCGACTGCATCTTGAAGGACGGCGTCATCGACGCGCTGCGCGGCTGCGCGAACATGAACACGTTCGTCGATCTCAAGCATGGCGACACGCCCGACCGCATGGAGCGCATCATGGAGATCTACGCGAGGTTGCATATGCCGCCGACCTTCGTGAGCGTTTGCGGCTTTTGGGACGAGGGAATGCTCTCTCGCGCCGTGCATCATGCCGGGCCGATGCAGGTAATCATGGTTACCGTCCCCTCGCACTGGGATGACCGGGTAGCGATCAGAGGGTATCGCTTAACCTGCGATGAACTGCTCTCCGACATGGAGCAAAAAGCGTACGATGCCGGCGTGCATGGCATCACCTGCCCTGCATGGCTCCTGCCCGAACTCCAAGAGTGCACGAAAAAAGAAATGCACGTAGTAGCTACCGGCGTTCGCAGCCGCGGAATGCCGGTACACAACCACGCGCATCCAGTGTCGTCTGCGGAAGCCTTTAAACAGGGCGCGACGCATGCGGTCGTGGGGCGCGAGATAACCCGGTCTGAGACTCCGATCCAGGATCTTTTTGCTCTCGCAGACGCCTGCCAAGAGGCAAAAAGCTACGCATAAGCGCCTGAAACGGATCATCTAATTCCCCGCCGCACTTATATGCGGCGGGCTTTTCTTTTATGTGAAAAGCAGTATTGTTGCAGCAGCAAGAACCTTACGACAAAACCGATCTGACATCCTTGGTGAGAAGGAGCACAATGATGGACCCGGAACTGGGTACGGTAATCGACCGCTTGTTCGAATGCGACGCGGTCAAAGTCGATACGAAAGACGGATTTCCACTCCGCAATGCCAAAGAACGTTCGCCCATCTACTTCGACCTAGGGACGGAAGATCGCGCTCACGGCGCCGGAAAAGTAACCCCCGAAATGGCAAACTTGATGGCGCGCCTCTTGTGGCGGAGGATGCTCCGCATGCAGGCGGATTTTGGCGGGATCGTGGGCGTGCCCGACGGCGGTACCGCATATGCGCGGGCAGTGGTGCGCGCGGCATATGAGATGAGCGGCCGGCAGCTTGAATGCATGACAATGCAGAAAAAGCATGAAGGCGATCGGTCTTATATCAGCGGCACGATAGTGGGAGAAGAGCTGCCTTATGGCACCGCACTAGTGGTTATCGAAGATGCGGTATCGACCGGCGGGAGCCTCCAAACCGCGATAAAGCTTTTGCGGCCTCGCTACCAAGTACACGCCGCTCTTGGCTTTATCGACCGCATGCAAGGAGCAAAAGCGAACCTCCGCGCCATGCGCGTAGAACTTCTTTCGGTCATAACGTTGCCGCGTTTTCTGGTACATGCGCGAAATCGCGGGCATTTGACCTCTTTCCAAATCGGAGCTATCTTCCGCTATCTAGAACTCGATAAAAAGCGGCGTGCGAATCTCGCAGCCTAAAACAATACCCTCGGCACCGATGCCGGGGTTTTCTTTATTCAAAAAACCTTTAGACTGCGATATATGCAGAAAAGATCCAAAGTCATCGCTATTGTAGGGCCTACCTCCTCGGGCAAAACGTCGCTCGGTATTTGGCTCGCCAAACAAATACAAAAAGAGTTTGGCGGGGCAGAAATCATATCAGCCGACTCGCGACAGGTATACAAAGGGCTCGACATAGGCACCGGCAAGGTTACTAAAAAAGAAATGGCGGGTGTCCCCCACCACCTGCTCAGCGTCGCCTCCCCTAAAAAAGTTTTTAGCGCGAGTGATTTTAAAAAACTGGGAGAGCAGGCTATTAGATTGATATATCAATCCAACCACGTGCCGATAGTGGTAGGAGGTACCGGGCTTTATGCCGACGTGCTTTTGGGGCGCATGCTGCTGCCCGAAGTCTCGCCAAATAAAAAACTGCGAGAACGACTAGAGCGACTTACCACTAGGCAACTCTTTGCTCGTTTAGAAAAAGCCGATCCCGAACGCGCACGCAACATCGAGCCCGGGCACAAACAGCGCATCATCCGTGCGCTCGAGATAGCCGCAGCCATCGGCAAGAGCCCGCCTAAAGAAGCGGCCATGCACGCGAGCGAGCAGTACGACGTGCTGTGGCTCGGGCTCGACCCGGGCGTCAAGCAATTGCAGAAAAATATACATATTCGCCTATTCGCGCGAATAAGGGCAGGCATGGTAGCCGAGGCGAAAAAACTCCACAAAAAAGGCCTTTCCTACAACCGCATGCGGGAACTCGGGCTCGAGTATCGTTTTTTAGCTGATTATTTGGAAAACAAAGTGACTCGGCCCGAAATGGAGCGAGGGCTCGAATCAGCCATTAACAAATACGCCAAGCGTCAGATGCGCTGGTTCAAGCGCAATAAAGACATCCACTGGCTCACGGACAAGACAGAGGCAATCCGATTTGTGAAAGCGTTTATGAAAAAGAAAAGGGCGCGATAATATTTATCGCGCCCTGAATACCCTTGCATGCACCACATCGCTCAAAGCGATCTGTCGGGTTACCCCTTGCAGACGCAAAGGTCCTGGGCCGTGCCAGTCGGGATGCTTCAACAATTCATCGGAATCGAACACGCGCTCCCAGCTTTTGATCTTCAAGCTATGCCACTCTTCGGAATTCATCTCGCCGCTGGCGAGCTTGCGGTCAAACTCATCCCACTCTGCCTCGCTATGCGCGAAGTAGCCGTTATTGAGAATGACATGCCACGAGTCATAATCAAACAGCACGACCTCACTCTTAGGAAGATCGCAGACGATAAGAACCGCTTCCTTTGCCCTGCCAAGAGAATACCTTTCACGCCGCAGATCGGGCCTCTTCTCCCAAAGCCATAACGGATATCCGCCGTCATAGCCTTTAATGCGATCCTTCAGCTGCCCCCGCAACCAAGCGTAAGGCTTCCTGAAGTGCCGATCGGCATAGCGACCGTCTCCTTTGAGCACGCCCCGCTCCTGTAAGACAGACCACGCGAGCCGGGTCTGGATAGTCCAAAGACGGATTTTCTCCACCCAAACCTCCTGCTTGTGTCTAGAAACATTATAACACTTCAGAAAATAAAAAGCAATAGTTGGCAAAGATGTTTCTTTTTTAGAAATGCGGGCGATGTTGGAATCGAACCAACGATAAGGGATTTGGAGGCCCTTGTGATACCATTTCACCAATCGCCCCTACCCTAGCGACTAGTGAATAGCCACTAGGGTCTAGGGTAAGACAATAGTAATATGCCTACACCCCAGTGGCTAGTGGCTATACCCTACTGATTATTTCTTAGCCTCTTTGAAAACGACGTGCTTGCGCAGCTTTTTGCTGTACTTTTTGAGTTCTATTTTGCGGGTAACGAGCTTCTTGTTTTTGCGCGTCCAATACACCTCGCCGGTGGCCGCGTGCTTTAAAATGATGAGATTATCCTGTGACATTGCCCTAAGACTATAGCCTAGCCATGTGGTTTTTGCAACCTGCCGGGATTATGGCAGCACCGTCGCCCCTGGGCAAAAGCTAAACCCGAGATTGACGCCATCATAGGCCGGCTCAAGCCCATTGACGGTCGCCACGGTGTAGTTGAGGTTACACATAATAGTTTCATTCGTGCCGAGCTTTTGCATGAGTTCCTGTTCCGCCTGCTTGCGGTACTGACCGATGGGTTCTTTGTAGAGCGTTATAGTAAAGCTCAAGTCAGAATCGGTGTAAAAGATCTGATACGGCGGATGCGTAAGTGCCGGAGATGCGCCACCGGCTAGATAGTAGTAGCCGGCATTGTTCGGATCTTTGACCGTCGCGGGGTCATCTTTAAAATCATTTACCGCAACCGTGTAACCGTTATGGAGCGCAACGCGGATGGTGTTTGTTTTAGCGGGAGTAACCGTCGCGGTTGCTTGTGATCCTGATGAAGAGCCCGAAGGAACCGTGTACGGCAAAGTATTAGTGCCGGCAGCCTGCGGAGCCTGATGCAACTTGTCAAACAAAAATACGAAAGCAAAAAAAGCTATCAGCACGACCGCGAGCCCCGACAGTATTAAAATTGTTTTATTCATGTTTTTAATTGGTTATGCCTCCGCAGGCAACGCGTGCCGCAGTACCCCAGGGCGTGATACTGCCGTTGCTTTTAGTAAGTAAGTCCTGCGCGGCAGCAGTGTTGCAGGCATTGTTGCTGGCAGCGGCGACGCAAGTCGCATACAAAGAGCTGTTGGTTACGTACGTGCCGTGATTTTTAGAAGTATACATCCCGCCTGCAAATGCACTGGTGCAATTGAGCGGCGCTCCACCGTTGAGCGCCGTGCATGCGGGATAATTCAAGTTGTTAGCGGAAATATTTATCTGGAATTTGCCGATAGACACAGAGTTGCCGTCGCTGCCGATGTCGGTGCCGCTCGGGGTGCTCAAGTTACACGAGCCGTTTTCATATTTGGTGACGCAGGACATCTGGTTGGGGTTGGTCCAACCATCGGCCGCCAAAGCATCTGGGGTGCAATCACCTTTGGTATTGGGCAACGGCGCGCTTGGGGTGTCGAGCGCGGCGTCGAGCGCGCTGCATACTTTGGTGTCGCCCTCGTCGCAAAGGTCGCTAAGCGCGTCGATCTGGTCGTCGGTCAGCTTGTTCGAAGTAATGCCGTTGTCGCCGAGCGCCTTGCAAGCCAGAGCGTTGTTGTTATCATCGCATTCGTCCTGGAGTGCATCTTGCGCGGTATCTAGATTAGTTTGGTCGGTAGGCGTTATGCTGTTTGCAGGAGCAGGAGTCGTGGGAGCGCCGGTGGTGTCCACCGTATTATTGGCAGTAGTGCCGCCGGTTATGGGGAGCGAGCCGAGCACGTCGCTTATGGACGCGTTGGCAGGCCGGGGAGTCTGCGAGCATTGTATCGTAAACCACTGGCCGCCCGAGAACGGACCTCCGCTGAATATAATACTCAATACCGTGTTAATGATTAGCCACGCGGTGATAGCTATAATAAAGCCTACAAATGCGTTTTTGAAAATCTGCTTTGCTTTGGTGATATTGCCCGGATTTTCTGCCGAGGTAAAAAAGAGGAAGCCTGCATACGCAAACAAGGCGGCGGCAATAGGTATCGCGATGCCGATGGCGAAGGTAATGACGTTTTGTATAAGCTGCGCCAAGTCGCACGCTTGGCAGCCAGTGGAGTTGTCGCGAGTGTTGTTGGTGTCGCCGCTGCTAAAACCGCCCGTGCCGCAGGGCACCAAGCCGCCGGATAGCCCGGGGGTGCCGACAAGCGTTGGCTGCGGGGTGCTGTTTTGAGGGGTAACAGTAGTACCGCCTCCGTTGCCGCTAGTATTTGCGCCCGCCCCGCCGCTGGAGTTGACCGTAAGCGTAGCCTGGCAGTTGGCGGTGCCGCCTGGGCCGGTAAACGCGCCCACGTACGTGGTATAGCTTGCCGATGACGGCAGCAAGTTGATAGAACCGCTCGGCGGTACGTTGCCTATATTAGTGATGGCGCCGCCGGTCGCGTTGGTGCTGCTCCAGCTAACGGTAACGCTCCCGCCGACGGATATGCTCGAAGTGTTGAGCTGTATATAGCAAGTCGGGGGCGGTATGCTGGTTGTTTGCGCAAACGCGAGCGCCGCCGGCGCAAGCAGGTAGAGCGTCGCCAAACTAAAGGCAAAAAAACCGTACAGCGCTCTTACAAAAAGGTGCATACGATACGTATAATTGTAGCACTCGTTTTAGGGCAAGAGTCGACAATACCCACAAAAAACGGTATCGTAATAAGCGTTCTAAATATGCGTCGGTGGTAGAGTGGTCAATTACAACAGGCTGTAAACCTGTCGGCTTCGGCCTCCGTTGGTTCGAATCCAACCCGGCGCACAATTTGATTATCTTCGGGGAAAGCAGAAGTAGGTTCATCATCGCTCAAATAAAGAAAAAGCCGGCTCCTTTGGAGCCGGCTTTTGTTTTTTCTGCTTCTGCTGCCGATTATGCGGCCGCTTCTACGGGCACGTAGATTGGCGGATATTTGATGACACGTTTCGGTTTGAGCAACTTGGTGTTGCCCTCCCACCATTTTACCGCTTTGTCGGCATTGTCCCGCTGCCAGCTGCAGTAGTCGAGCCACAGGTGCACGCAGCCGTCATGCTCGGGGTAGGTGTGCATGTCGGCCATCGACTCGGCAAGAAGCTGCGCGAGCGTGAGCCCCTCGCCCACCTTAAAGCGGATAAGTTTGATGCTTTTAAGCTCAAAACCCGAGTCGCGTGTTACTTGAGCCATGGCGCTTGCCACGTCGGTACCGGCGCGTACGTTGGCCCGATGCTCTTTGTGCGGTTGTGTGGCGATAAGCGCCTGGTCGCAGCCGTACATGCGCCGCATCTCGACGACCGAGTACGGCATCTTGTCGGGCTTTACCAAGCTATGCTCGGCCTGGAGTATCTGCATGTTTTTCCCCTCTAAGGCGTGAATGTAAAAACTTCTGAGGACAACATAGCACAGAGCTGGGAAAGAGAAAAGCCGGTACAGAAATTTGTACCGGCTTTTTGCGGCGCATGTGTTTTCTTTGCGCTCAGGCCCGCTTGACTTTGGCGAGAAGCCACATCATTTTCTCGCGGTGCTGGTCGTAGTAAAAGATCGCACTGAACAACGTCACGACCAAACCGATGAACAAAATAATGAAACCAAGAAATGCGTAGCTGACGATTATGACGAGGTCTTCGGAATAAATCGTGAGCTTGCTGTCTATTGTGGACGAATAGAAGGTCAGTATAATCCCAACCAACCCCATCACATACCAGGCTAAAAAGTACCACATGGCGCGTTCCTTTTCTCATTCTCAGGGTGAACTATGAAACTGTTGTATATAATAATACAAAGTCGATAAAAAGTCAAGCTTTTACGCGCTGACTTTTTCTTCCTGCAAAACGGCCGGATGGCTCTTTATGGCCCTGCCCTTCTTTTTTACTTCTATATTGAACTCACCCCTAGACGCATCAGATGCGTCGGGCGAACTTTCGCTTGCGGAAGTTTTAGTCGTTCTATAGTCGACGATGACGGATCCGCCGGAAAGCACCCCGCGGCTCACCATGAGCGAGGCGACCTTGGTAAGTATTTTATCCTGTATCAGGCGGCGCAAAGGGCGCGCGCCGTAGCGCGGGTTGTAGCCCTCTTTTGCCAAAAAGGTGTATACCGCCGGTTGTATAGTGAGAGTGATGTCTTTGGCGTTGAGTCGCTCGATAACCTCTTTGACCTGTATGCCGACTATTTCCTTGACCGCCTCCGGAGAGAGAATATTGAAGATAATTATCTCGTCGATGCGGTTAAGAAACTCGGGGCGGAAGTAGTCTTTGAGCGCCTGCTCTACTTTGTCTTTGGCTTGGATGTAATTGTTTTCCTGCGTGCCGCCCAAAGAAGAGAAGCCTATCTGTTCCATCTTGTCGATATATTGCGCGCCGATGTTGCTGGTCATGATGATGACCGTGTTGCGGAAGTTGACCTTGCGGCCCTTGGCGTCGGTAAGCTGCCCGTTGTCGAGCACCTGCAGCAGTATGTTAAACACTTCCGGATGCGCTTTTTCTATCTCGTCGAAAAGCACGACCGAGTAAGGCCGGTGGCGTACCATTTCTGTCAAACCGCCGCCCTCGTCATAACCCACGTAGCCGGGCGGGCTGCCGATGAGCTTGCTTACGGAGTGTTTTTCCATATATTCCGACATGTCGACGCGTATGAGCGCCTTTTCATCGTCGAACATAAACTCGGCCAAGGCACGGGTGAGTTCTGTCTTGCCAACGCCGGTCGGGCCCAAAAACATAAACGACGCTATGGGCCGGTTCGGGTCGGCGATGCCTGCGCGGCTGCGCTTCACAGCATCGGACACTTTTTGCACGGCCTGGTCCTGGCCCACCACGCGCGCTTTCAAATTTTCTTCTATCCTAGAGAGGCGGCGAGCCTCCTCTTCCAGCATGCGGGAGACGGGTATGCCGGTCCACTTGGCAACGATGCTGGCGATGTCGCTCTCAGTTATCTCTTCTTTAAGAATGCGGCGCGTGGTTTGGAGTTTCTTGAGACGCTTCATCTTTTGCTCAAGTTCCCTTTCGAGCGAGGGGATTTCTCCGTAGCGGATTTCCGCTGCGCGCGAAAGGTCGACCGATGCCTCGGAGGCGTCGGCCTCGATGCGCAAGCTTTCCAGCTCTTTTTTGATGCTCTTGATGTCATGCAAAACCTGCTTTTCATTCTTCCAACGCAGTTCGAGCTCGCTGGTCTTTTCTTTGAGTTCCGCTATCTCCCGTTCGATATCTTTGACGCGAGCTTTAACGGTGCGGCTGCCGTCCTCTTCGGCGGCTTCTTTGCGGAGCGCTTCTTTTTCTACCTCGAGCCGCATTATTTTGCGATGTGCCTCTTCCAAAAGCGGCGGCTTGTTTTCGAGCGAGATGCGCAGTGCGGAAGCGGCCTCGTCTATGAGGTCTATAGCTTTGTCGGGCAGGAAGCGGTCGGCTATGTAGCGCGAGCTGAGTTCGACCGCGGAGACGATGGCGTCGTCGGTTATGTGCACGCCGTGGAAGAGCTCGTATTTTTCTTTAAGGCCGCGCAGTATAGCCACCGCATCTTCTATGGAAGGCTCGTTGACGTAAACCGGCTGGAAGCGCCGCTGGAACGCCGGGTCGCGTTCTATGTGCTTTTGGTATTCGCGCAAAGTAGTGGCGCCAATGACATGCAAGTCGCCGCGCGCCAAGGCGGGCTTCAGCATATTGCTGGCGTCCATCGCGCCCTCGGCGGCGCCGGCGCCTATCATGGTGTGTATCTCGTCTATAAAAAGAAGTATCTTGCCGTCGGAGCGTTCTATCTCTTTCATTATGGCCTTAAGACGCTCTTCGAACTCGCCGCGGTACTTGGTGCCGGCTATAAGCGCGCCCAAGTCGAGAGACACAAGGTCTTTGTCGCGCAAGCTCTCGGGCACGTCGCCGGTCGCAATGCGCTGCGCGAGCCCCTCGGCTATGGCGGTCTTGCCGACGCCCGCCTCGCCGATGAGTATCGGGTTGTTTTTGGTGCGGCGGCTGACTATTTGTATGACGCGCTGGATCTCTTCGTCGCGGCCGATGACCGGGTCGAGCTTGTTTTCAAGCGCGGCCTTGGTGAGCGAGCGCGTATATTTTGGCAGCGCGCGAAACTTTTTATTATCGGGGGCATTGCTTGCCTGCTTGGATGCGCGCAGCTCCGACAGTGCGCGGAGAACGCCCTCGCGCGTGATGCGGAAGCGGTTCAGCAAATCGCGCGCAGTGCCGGGCACATCTATGATTGATACGAAAAGATGCTCGGTCGAGACGAACTCGTCGTGGAGCTCGGCCGCGATTTTAGCCGAGCGCTCAAGTGCCTGCACGAGCTCGGGCGTCAAATATAATTGGTAGGAGGGAGAAAGCACTGCGCCGCCTTGGACGCCTTCCAAGGCCTCGAGCGTGGTGTCGGTCAAAAGGATGACGTCGACTTCAAGCTTGTCGAGCACAGACGTGACTAAAGACTCTTCCTGGAGGAGAAGCGCGCCCAAAAGATGCGTGGGGCTTACCTGATTTTGCCCACGCTCGACCGCAAGCTCGTGCGCCCGGCGGACGGCCTCTTTTGCTTTGGTGGTGAAATTATTGAATGGTGGCATAGTAGTGTGTTATCTATTTTACGAGCCCGAAGCGCTATTTGATGCAGCCGCGGCGTCGGGGAGCGCAGCCGTTTGGGTCGGCATCGGCGGCAAGCTTGCAAGGGTATAAAAGGTCGAGCCGTCGGTTAAAGAATCGGTAGTGGCCAGGCCCACAACTTCGCCGAAGAGCGTCATGATAAGCGAGCCCGGCACTGTAGATGATACGCTTGCTTCGATTTCATTGCTGCTTTTAATAGGGAGTGCCGCGATGATGCCTTCGCCCACTATGTCGGTGCCGGTGCCGCCGATGCGTATGACGCTCTGCCCCAGCTGGAGCTTACTTGGGTCGGCTACGGCAACCGCTGCAAAACCGGTGGAAGTGCCGACGGCTACGCTTACGAGCGTGATAGAGCTCGAGGTGCTTTGCGTTTTTTGTATCGTAAGAGGTACGCGCTCGCCAGAAGCAAGCAGCGCCTCAAACGAGCTGAAGCCGGATGCCGCAAGAGCCGCGCCGTCGGTTATCGCCGTACCTTTCGTGTCCACGATGACGCCGCGCGCTATCAGTTTGTCGTCGCCTCTACCGACGATGCGGATGATCCCCTTTTGCACGCTTGCTATGGACTGTGCGGCTAAATCATCGTCTTTTACTACAACCGTTTTGACGGTGTTTGTGACCGGCGCGCTGGTGGCAGTGGCAGGGACCACCTCTTCTACGGTGTGCTCTACTATCTGGTTAATGGTGCGGGTTACCCCGGGCGGCGCCTGGTCCATCAGGGATACCGTAACGATGCCGGTCGCAATGGACGTCATGAAGCTCACCAGCAAAGTAAGGAGGATGATTTGATGCTTGGTAAGCTGCTCAAGATCCATACGCTTCCATATTATACTATATTTTTACGCAAAAAGAAAACCGCCCTGCCGTAGCAGGGCGGGTATGTGGCGGCAGCTACTCAACCGTAACTGATTTAGCCAGGTTGCGCGGCTGGTCGACGTCGATGCCGTTGAGTACGCCCAAGTGATAGGCAAACAACTGCAACTGCGGCGCCAAAATTATCGGCACCAGCTCTTCTTCGAGGCTCTCCGGGGCTTCGAAAATGGTTACCTCTCCGCCGCGGGTTTTTACCTCTTCTATATTAGAGAGCATCTTGTCGCGGAGTTCTTTGCCGTTCGGCATGAGCGCGAACACGGGGACGCCCTTTTCCACCAGTGCGAGCGTGCCGTGCTTAAGCTCTGCCGCAGAAAGTCCGTGCGCATCGATGTAGGAGACTTCCCGTATTTTAAGAGCCGCCTCCATCGCGAGCGGGACGCAAGCGCCGCGGCCTATCACGATGACGCGCTTAGCATTTTTGTATTTTTGCGCCAGCACTTTTATTTTTTCTTCCTCGCCGATGCTATTTTTGAGAAGCGCCGGCAAAAGAAGCATCTGCGCCTTAAGCCGCGAAACATCGGCGCCCTTAAGCTCTGCCACGCGCAAAGCAAAAAGAAGCAGCGCCGCGACTTGCGAAGTAAACGCTTTGGTGGAAGCCACCGCTATCTCCGGACCGGCATGCAAGTAGATGCGGACGTTCGTGCGCTTGGCGAGCGTCGAGCCCACACGGTTTGTTACCGAGATGCACAGCGCGTGGCGCTCTTTTGCAAGAGCAAGCGCTTTCAGGATGTCAGCTGTTTCTCCCGACTGCGAGACACAGCCGACTACGTCTTGCGAAGAAAGCACCGGCTCGCGGTAAGCGAACTCGGCGGCCTGCTCGGCAGTGCACATCGTGCCGGTCATGCGCTCGATAACGTTTTGAGCGCACATGCTGGCAAACAGCGATGTGCCGCAGCCAACAAGCATGATGCGTCTTGCATCCTTGAGCCGGCTTTCGATATCGGAGGTGAATCCGCCAAAGATTACCGGGCTTCCCTCGCGCAACCTGCCGGCAAGCACGTTTTGCATAGCCTGCGGCTGCTCGAAGATCTCCTTGTGCATGAAATGCGCATGGCCGCCCTTAGTTACCGCCTCTTGAGAAAAGCGCATCGGTTCGAGTTCGACCGATGAAGACAGACCGAGTATGCGGAATTGGAATGGGTGCTGTTCATCCCACGTTTCTTCCAGTACCGCAATCTGACCATCTTCAAGATGCTTGACCCCTTCGGTGGCAAAGCCCGCGAGAGCCGCTTCATCCGATGCCAAATAAAGTCCGTCTTTGCCGACACCGATAACAAGCGGGCTGCTGTTGCACGCGGCAACCAGTTTTCGTCGATGGCTTTTATCCGCGTACTTATAGAGTACGGCGATAGCGTAGGCACCATATACTTGCTTAAGCGCTTGCGCTACCGCATCTTCAAGCAGGCATCCTGTTTGAGACAATGCCTCTTCTATAAGATGCGGCAGCACTTCGGTATCGGTATCGCTTGTAAAGCAGCAACCCTTCTCGAGCAACTCCTTTCGCAACTCCTCGTGATTTTCGATGATGCCGTTATGCACCACCGCAACGGTATGCGCCTTATGCGGATGCGTGTTGCGCTCATTCGGCTCGCCGTGAGTCGCCCATCTGGTATGGCCGATGCCGCAGTGGCCGTGGGCGTCTTCGGTTTCGAGCTTTTTTTCAAGATCGGCAACCTTAGGAACTGCTTTTACTATGGTCAGAATCGAGGAGCAATCAACTTGCGAGGTTGTTGCGATACCCGCGCCGTCGTAGCCCCTGTATTCCAGGCGCTTCAACCCTTCTAGAAGTATCGGGGCCGCTTCGCGCTTGCCGATGTAGCCGACGATGCCGCACATGCGGTGTCCTTTCCTGTTTTATACAAAGTCCGTCTATAGGCATATAACCACAAAAACAGCTTTGGAGTTACTTACTTTTTTGTCCGTATCGTTTAGCAACTACATATAGCGCCTCGGCAACTTTTTTTGCCTCTTGTGTCGTAACATCCGGTAAAAAAGTTATGCGTATCGCCGTGCCGGCCATTTTTTTAGTGGCGGCTTTGTCTGGCTCGTTGGTTAAGAGCGCCTGCATGACGTGGCTTGGCTCCTCGTCGCCCGCGTTGCACGCGCTCCTGGTGGCAGCGGCGACGCCCTCGGCATCGAGCGCGATGACCGCCATTTGTGCCTCGAGCCCAGGGATAGAAATATTTAAATTATTAGCCGCTCTTTTTTCAAACGTTGCGCCGTTAAGCACCGCATCGGGCAAAAGTTTTTTTATTTCTTCAAAACAATAATCGCGAACCTCTGCAACGCGCGCTACGCGCGCTCCCGCATCTTTTTGCGCGTCTTCAAGCGCAACCGCAAACGCCCCGGCCAAAGGCGGGTTGGGGGTGCCGGCGCGCAGGTTGTTTTCTTGCACGCCGCCGTAGAGTATTGGTTCTATTTTTGTACCGCGTTTTACATACAGCACGCCGACACCCTTGGGGCCGAGCACCTTTTGGGCATCGAGCGTCATGAGGTCGACGCCGAGCCGCTCTACCTTTATATCCGTCCACAGCGGCGCTTGCGACGCATCGGTGTGGAAGTAAAGTGGCAAAGCAGCGCCTCTGCTTTGCCTCGCCCGCCTTATTTCTTTTGCGATCTCCCGCACAGGCAAAACGCTGCCGACCTCGCTATTTATAAGTTGTATGGAAACAAGCGCAGTGTTTTCTCGCGCCGCTTCCGCAATGGCTTTTGGTTGCAGTAACCCTTCCCTATCGACGCCAAGCTCCGTGACATCTAACCCTTCTTTTTGCAACGCGCGCAGAGGCTCGAGTACCGACTGATGCTCTATCGCGCAGGTTATCGCATGCAGGTTTTTATGCGTCCCGTCCTTCGAAGCTTTAGCGAAGTAGGATCGAAGCAGCGGCCGCAATACACCCGCGATAGCTAGGTTATTTCCTTCGGTGCCGCTCCCCGTAAAAATAATTTCATCCGAGTGTGCGCCTATTGAGTCGGCTATCATTTTGCGCGCCTTTTCCAACTCGGCCTTCGCAGCTACTGCCTCTTTGTGCAAGCCGCCCGCGTTGCCATATACGTCTATGAGGCGGAGCATCTCTGCCTTGGCGCGCGGGCCGAGCGGCGTTGCGGCGGCCGCGTCGGCATACACTCTTTTATTTTTGCCAAACCACATAGCGCCATTGTAGGGTTTGCCGTTGAAATAACAAGCCTTTTCAAGTAGGATAGCGGAAGATTCCGTTTAAATTAGATAAGGGAGGCAACGATGTTGCAGATGATATGGAAGGACTATTCCTACGCCAACAGTAAGTTGGAGCAGATCCGTGCTGCCGTTTCCGATATCGGATGGTATCTCACACGCCAACTGCACGACAAAAGTTTGCGCGAAGAGCCCAGCACAGAAGAAGGCGTGCGGAGGATATCTTTCGTCGATGATGCAATGAGCGGCCAGAACTTTATCGATCAAAAACTCAAAGACAAATCGCTCGACGCCTGGTTTCAAGATATGGATAAGCGCGCGGAGGCCTGCGCGCACAGCCTGCCCGGCTTGCGCGGCGCGCTCGGGGAGCTGACCGGTGCCATGCTTATGTTCGAGCACGAAACGTTTCTGCGCCGGCGTGACCTGTGCGTCGAAATATGTTCTCTGTGCGACCAACTTATGAGTGCCATCTATACCGAAGCCGAGCAGCAAAGAAAACTGGTATTGAAAAGCATGTAACAGACAGGCGCCGCGGTACTCCGCGGCGCTCTTTTTTATATAGACGCAAAGGAGTATACTCTTCTTATTATGCAAGGCTCAAGTCTTATCTATACCGCGCAGCATGTGCTAACGAGCGCTGCGCCCATTATCGCCATAGCGGCCGTTTTGCTCGCGCTGCTTGCGCTTGTATACGCAACGCTGCTCGAGCGCCGCATGTCCCGGCTCATGATGGGGCGCTCGGGCTCGCTCGAGGAAAATATAGCCGTCATATCGCGCGAGTTAAAAGAGTCGGTCGAATTTAGGGGCGAGGTTGAGCGCTATTTAAAGCTTGTAGAGGCGCGGCTGCGCGGCTCGGTTTCGGGTGTGGGCGTCGTGCGGTTCAATCCCTTTTCAAACGACGTGCAGGGAGGCAATCAGAGCTTCTCTGTCGCCTTTCTTGATGAAGAGGGCCGCGGCGTGGTATTCTCTACGCTCTATGCGCGCAATCACGTAGGCGTGTATGCAAAGCCGCTTGTCGCCTGGAGCTCTACCCACGAGCTGAGCGCCGAAGAAAAGCGCGCGATAGACGAAGCGCGGCAGACGATACTCGCGCGCAAAAAAACCAACTAACTGCCATGAAATCAACAGACTCCATGCCGGAGGCAAGGCCTCCTATTGTTGCCGTTGTCGGCCATATTGACCATGGCAAGTCGACGCTCTTGGACTACATCCGCAATACCGCCGTGGCGGAAGGCGAAGCCGGTGGCATCACCCAGCACCTCTCCGCCTACGAAGCTGAGCACAAAAACGCAACCGGCAAACACAAAATAACTTTTTTGGATACGCCCGGGCATGAGGCCTTTAAAGCGATGCGTTCCCGCGGACTCGAAGTCGCCGATGTCGCGATTTTGGTGGTGTCCGCGGAAGACGGCGTAAAACCGCAGACGCTTGAGGCGCTAAAACTCATTACCGACGTAAAAATCCCGTACATCGTCGCATTTACAAAAATAGACAAGCCCGGTGCCAACTTAGAAAAAGCAAAAATGTCGATGCTGGAGGCCGGAGTTTTTTTGGAAGGGCTCGGCGGCGAAGTGCCTTCGGTGCCGATATCAAGCAAGACCGGCGAAGGTATCCCGGAGTTACTCGACTTGATACTGCTTGCGGGCGAACTTGAAGGGTTGGATATCGACACGACGCGGCCGGGCGAAGGCTTGGTTATCGAAGCGCACGTCGACCAAAAGCGCGGCAACACCGCAACCCTTATCGTGCAAAACGGCACGGTTAAAAAGGGCGAGTATGTCATATCGGGCGAGAGCTTTGCGCCGGTGCGCATCATGGAAAACTTTTTAGGCAAAAAGATAGCCGAGGCGCTGCCCGGCAGCCCCATCACTATTGTCGGCTTCAGCGTGCTCCCTGCCGCGGGCGAGCACTGGCGCACGGTCGAGAGTAAAAAAGAGGCCGAGTCGGAAGCGCTCGCGGCCCGCACCGAACTCAAAAAGAAAAAAACAGCGCCCAACACCGTGCAAGGCGAGGATGCGCCCGAGCGCGTACACATCATACTGCCACTTGTTATCAAAACCGATGTTGCCGGCGTGGGCGAAGCTGTCGTGCACGAACTCGAGAAACTGCCGCAAGACGAGAGGCTCGAGGTGCGCATTGTTACGCGCGGGGTGGGCACCATAAGCGAGGGCGACGTGCGACAGGCGGGCGCAGGGTCGGTGCCAGGGATCATCGTGGGCTTTAATGTAAAAGCCGATCGCGAAGCCGAGGCTCTGGCCGAGCGGCTCGGGGTCAAAATAGAAGTATTCTCCGTCATATACAAGCTCGCGGAGTGGCTCCAAAAAGAAATAGAAGCGCGCCGTCCGCTTTTTGAAACGGAAGTGCGTACCGGCAACGCGCGCGTCATAAAAATTTTTAGCTCGGCCAAAAACCGCTACGTGCTCGGCGGCCGCGTCGAAGACGGCCTCTTAAAACAGGGCGACATGGTAAAGATAGTGCGCAAAGAAGTAGAAGTCGGCCGTGGCGAAGTACTCGGCCTCCAGGCGCAAAAGACCGATGTTAAAAAGGTAGAGGCAGGCAGCGAGTTTGGCGCGATGCTGCGGCTTTCGGCAGAGCCTTTGGCCGGCGACTACGTGGAATCGTTCGAGGTGATGATGAAATAGTTCGACTACGCTCGCTATAATATAAACAACTATGAGTTTGCGGGATGAAAAACTAAACGAGGCACTGCGCGAGTCTGCAGCGGCTTTTTTGTCGCGAGAGGCAGGCCGGCAGTCGCTTATAACCGTTACGCGCGCGCAGGTGGCAGAAGGCGGCAAAACCGGCGTCATTTATATAAGCGTGCTCCCCGAGACAGCCGAGGCGGCGGCCGTTGCCTTTGCCAACCGGCACCGCACCGAGTTTGCCGCCTTTTTCAGCAAGCAAGTGCGCGGCGCGCGCATGCCGCACGTGGAGTTTGTGGTAGATATGGGAGAGAAAAACCGCCGCCGCTTGGACGAGCTTTCTTCGTAACTATGCCTTTGGAATTGACACTCTGTAAGTTAAAGTAATACAAGCCTCCAAAAGGCATAGGCCATGTAGCCAAGTAGTAAGGCAAGGGACTGCAAATCCTTTATACGCGGGTGCGATTCCCGCCATGGCCTCCAAGTATCAAAGACAGCTGATGCTTGCCCTTCGAAGGGTTAACGAAGAAGGGCCTGGGTGATGAAATGGTAGACATAGGGGACTTAAAATCCCCGGACGTAAAAGTCGTGTGGGTTCGAGTCCCACCCCAGGCACAAAAATAAAAATCTCACGAGTTTGGCCGAGCCTCTCAATGTATGTTAGTTTTATAATTGTTTGTATATTGCGCCCATAGCTCAGTTGGTAGAGCAACTCCCTCTTAAGGAGATGGTCCAAGGTTCGAATCCTTGTGGGCGCACAAACATTTTTAAAAAGAAAAGAGCGCCCAATTCGAGCGCTCCTACACTGAGGGATTATTGCTTTTGCTTCGGCCGCAGCTGAAAGTCGTAGACGGTCCACATCTTGGTGCGGAGGATACCGCCGCGTGGAACCTGCTTAATGGTGAACCCGACGATCTCGTAGTTTTTGAGATCTTGATTGTCGCTCAAAAACTTATCGAGAGCTTGTCGAGCCGTCAGACCCTTCCAACTTTCGTTGCAGTCGGCATTACTGATTGCCCAACCTTTGGCAATCCAGTTAGCATCGCAGTCCCACACACGGACGATTTGCGTATCCCCCGGCATAACACCGGTATCTTGAGCATGAGCGGACGTAAGCAACCAAGCTGCCAACAACCCCGCCACGAGGCCAAACGGTCTGAGTTTCATAGTACCTCCCGAGAGAAACTGTTGAATTTCCGGGAATTAAAATAACAAATTTATAAATATTTGTCAATAACTGCAACACTATAAAAAGACAGAAAACAATTTTCATCATACAATGCGCCTACTGCTGGGGTGGCGAAATTGGTAGACGCACTTGCCTTAGGAGCAAGCGGAGCAATCCATGGAGGTTCAAGTCCTCTCCCCAGCACACTTCAATTCGAAAAAATACATAAGACTGCCCTATGTATGGAAAGAGTCAAAATACCCTTGATTTACAAGGCTTTTTTACTTGACAGAGCGCCAACTATTGTGATATAGTCCAAACTAGAAAAAGCGGCACTGTTGCCGCATACTAGTTCGTTGAAACGAGGTAAAACATGACACAAGAACGGGTGCTTTTTCTTGCACTACTATGCACAATCATCGTAGTTGCAAGCTACATCATCATACGGATACTCGCGTGGATCGGAAGGCGTGGAGCGCCTGTTCCCGCGTCGGTTGCCGCGACTACCGTACCGGTAGATCCGGCTCCGTACTCGCCGGCGGGGTTAGGCTTGCTTGCTCTTTCGAGCCTGCAGAGTCTTATCGTCGGTGCTGTCATCGACTACTGCCTGGGATTCCTCTTGGTATCTCTGTTCGGTCTTGCGGTGTACATTCCGCTCAACGCCAAACTGTTTTTGGCGCTTGTGCCGGCTGTCCCGCTTTATATGTGGAGCCTCAACCTCCACCGCAGACACCTGGCCGATCACATAAAGCCGGAGTATCGTGATAGGCGCGGAAACTATATACCTCCGTTCGAAAGAGGCATCGTAACCCGCTTGGGCGAAATCGTACCATCCGGTCCGGATGGAAAAGGCTTGCGGACGGGATATCACTGGTTCCCGCTTGGCGAACCGGTGTTCCGGATCTTCAAGACCCAGTCGATCAAGGAGATAACCATCCCCTTCGATAACATGCAGGTCTGGACCAAAAACAGAGAGGTCGGCGATACCGGAATGATCGAGGGCATTGCAGACGGCATAACCCAATTCCAGATAGAAGACCCCGCAAAGTGGAACGCGGTGGCAAATCCCGAAGAACTTCTCAATGCCATCGTGCTTGAGAGCGCCCGCGATGTCTGTGAGGGTGACAGTATCATCAATTATCTGGGTACCAAAAACCAAGATCTGGCAAAAAAGATCGTTAACCAGATAAACGAGATCCTGCTTACCAGCAATGGTGGCGTCCCCGGGCGTCTTGGCGTGCGCCTCGTAAGCGTCAACGTCAGGAAGACCGATACAAAGGATAAAATAACAAAAGACTCATGGTCAGAAGTAGCCAAGCAAGAAGCTCTTGCCGCTGCTCGCAAAACCGATGCCGATGCCCGCGTCGAGAGGATCAAAACCTACAAAACAGTGGGCGTCGATGCTAACCGTGCGGTAGCCGCCGACCTCGTCGCAGACGACAAGACCGGCGCAAGCGTAAACGACCAACGATTCAACGCCGACGTCGGACAGTCCCTCAAAGACGTGACCGAGGCGTTGATCAGCAAGATACCCGGAGGCAGACCATGAAGGTGAGGATTTTTCTGTTTGTAGCGGCTCTCGTTATAGGAGCTGTCTGCGTCGGCTATTTTTCAATCGGAAATAGCCCGTTGACTGCGACATCAAGCGACTCACACATCGGGTTTTGGATGATGGTGGTATGGGGTGGCAAAGCGATCGGAGTGATCGTAGCGCTCGCGGTGGTTGTCTATATCATCCGTCTCATCTTCTCTTATCTACCCGCTCTGCCATCTATCAGATGGGTGGTGCCCAACAAATGGGCGTTGGCGGTCATAGCGGCCGCTATCGCGCTTTTGTACGTGTTCTCTATCCATGACTGGGACATGCAAGCGATTGCACAGACCGGTCTCAGCGAGTGGCAAGGCATCCCGATAAGCATCCTTGTCGTTGCGCTCTTGCTTTCGGCCCTCATGATCTATTATGCGGACCCGAAAGATGTGCGCGCGGCAGTGATCATGACGGGCATCATTTGCCTGTTCATCGTGGTGTACGAACTCTACAAGCTGGACGAGATAGGCGTCGGACAACGCCGCAACCTGGGATATGTCGTCGTCATCGCTCTCGGGCTCATGGCGGCAAACTATCTCGTCAAAGGCTTCCAAAAGCTTGTGGCGACGATATTGCTCGTATCGACGTTTGTCATGCTGGGCTTCTCCCATATCTACACCTGGGAACAGTTCTCGAGTCGCTTCCTCGGGTACGGGCAAAGCCGAGTCGTGGCTTACACTGGCCTCTGCTCCGGCAGGGCCAAAGTCGACACGCTCGGCCCCAACTTCGTCTCCATAACCGACGACCCTTCCTGCATTCTCCACTTGGGGATTGCGAACGGTGCCGTCGAACTTAACGGGCCGAGCGGTTCTATCACCGTGAATCCCGGAGACACTGGGTCGATACCGGGCACCTTCAAGATCCTGCGCGCAAGGGCAGCATCGGGAAGACCGGTCATCAGCCACACTTCTTGCGATGAACAGCAAAATCGCAGGTACGACGGGCAAAACTGCATCTAAAGCACGTTAACACCAAACGGCAGGCCTCAAAGGCCTGCCGTTTTTTCTTTTCTCTATTTTTAAAATTACAAATTCGCGCCCGAATAGCAGCTCGATAAGCTCCCGCATATATTGCTGACCAAAAAGCTAAACAGCGCGTAGGCGGCGACCATAACAAACATGCCTATAAGCCCCCAGAGCATGTGTTTTTTGCCGTCTTCCTTCGAAGAGCTGCCGCCTGCGTTTATTGCTATCAAAAACTCTATGACGCCCCAAAAAAACACCAGCAAACCCGCCGCGAATATAAGCGCAATGAGCGGGTTGATGATAAGCGTGGTGAGCCGGCTTGCTATCGTTTGAGTGCTCAGCATAGCAAGCTCTTGAAATTAAGTTAGTACTGCGTGGTCGGCACCTGCGGAATCTGCACCGAACCGCTGCCATTTACGCCGAGTGCGTTTTGGGCAAGATTCACCAAGCCCCAAACCGACACCATGATAAAAAGCGAGAGTATGCCGGCTATCATGACATTCCTACCTTCGGCTATTTCGGGCTTGCGGATGTATTGCACGAGGCCATAAAAGAAGAACACGAGCGCAGCCGCGATAAGTATCGGGATGAGCATGTTGAGTATGCCTCCCACCGCGACTATTAAGTTCTTAAGGGGCTGCAGTGCCTGGGCCGATGCTATGAAAGGAAAGGCTAGAAGCGCTGCTGATATAAGTGCTGTTTTTTTCATACTAAAAGTTATTTATTACCCATTAACTCTACCATGCATGCAAACCGGGCCGGGCATCGCTGTGGATAGGCCAAAGAGGGCTAGTACAAGCCCCCGGTCCCGCCTATCGGGCCTTGATTGACCGTGCTACCGCCGCCGTTGCCGACCGAGTCGCTCGAGCCGAAAAAACTAGTGTTTAAAATGGCGAGTATTCCCCAGATAGAAAAGAGTATAAACAGCGCGAGCAGGCTCCAGATGATGCGCTCCCTGCCCTCTTGATGCCCCTTGGAATCGCCGGAGTCTTTTACGTAGCGCACCAAGCCGATGAAAAACACGACGACCGCCAAGGCCGATAGCACGCCCACGAGCATGTTGATGAGCCCGATAAGCGTTTGTATCGCGGATGCAAAGGTAGATCCTGCGTTAAGGAATCCCATGTTAGTTGCAGGAAATGATCTGGCTCTGGCCGCTGCCGGCGCCAAGAGCGTTGACCGTGTTGGCGATGACCATCGCGAGGAGCCACGCGCCGAGGAATATGGCGATGCCGATGAGCGTGTACATCAAATTTTCGCGGGCTTTTTGGAGTTCGCCCGAATTGCCGCGCGCCAAAACGAACTTGAAGCCCGCATACACTATAAACAGCACTGCGATAGGTATGCCGATGGATATGACCGCCGTGAGTAGCGCCTTGATAAGCCCGCAGAAACTGTTGATGCCGCCGAGCGGGTTGGTTACCTGGTACTGGCTTTGGACGGGCGCCGGGGAATTAGCGGTGATTGTCTGAGGTATCACCTGCTGTTGCGCCAAGGCGAGCGCCGGAGATAAAAAGAGAGCGAAACCGATTATCAATCCAAATCTTTTCTTCATGGTAATAAGTATATACCCCAAATCGTCGCACGCTTTTAAAAACCGATAGCCCCCCGTATCCACGACACTATTGCATAGAGACACATGAGTATGACAAGCACCGTTACTGCAGCTAGTGCTTGGCTTTTGCCGTGCTGTTTGCCCATCTCGTTGCCAAGCTCGGTAAAATACATAACCATGCCCCAGACGATGGCCACAACCGTTACGGCAAACACCAAAGCAAATAGCGAGTTTATTATTCCTCCATTCATAGTATTAAGGCGTCTGAGAAATAGGCACCGAAGATGCGCCGCTGCCGGAAGAAGTTTCTGAAAAAACATGCTGGAGCGCCTGCGCGCCCTCGGCAACGGCGCTGGCCGGATCCTGTGCGCCGCTTAAGACCTCTTCGACCATGTTTTCAAATACCGGGTCGGTAAGAGACGGCGCGGGGTCGAGCCAGGCGCGCGCAATAAGGCTCGACTGCACGAACACTGCCGAGGCCGCATTGCTTGAGGTGTCTATAACTACGTCGCGGCGGACGGGCGGCAAAAATATTTTTTGCGCCACGAGGCTGATGGCCTGCTGGCCGGTCAGATGCTCGGCGACCGTCAAGGCGCCCTGCGGATTGCGGGCCGTGCGCGCTAGGGCAACGCCCGTCATAGTGCCGAAGGTCAGGTGCGTAGTGTTGCCCATAAGCTGCGGCACCACCGAGACGGTAAAACTTAAGTTAGGGTTGCGCGCGGCGATGGTCGCATATTCGCTTGCAAAGCCAAAATAAGCCGCAAGGTTGCCGTTGACGAAATCTGTTTCCGATGAAGAAAGAGCATTGTTCCACGAGTAGGTAGTCTTGCCCGGGTCGGCAAACTCGGTGTAAAAACGCAACGCCGACTCTGCCGGGTTGGCAGGCGCGTTTGCCGGCGCCTGGCCAAACACCGGCCCTATCGCCCCCGTCTGCGAGCGCGACACGATGGGATCGCCGGCTTGCATAAATAGGGTCGAGAGTATGTCCTTGGCGTGATCGATATTTTTCCACGTACCTAAAGCGACGGCGCTTTGTTGCACGTTGTTGCTTTGGTCGAGCGAGGTAAGCTTGGGCGCAATAGTCAAAAAGTCGCTCCAATACGTAGGAGGTGCGGCGATGCCCGCGCTCGCGAATAGGTCGCGGTTAGTATACATCACGAGCGGGTCTATCAAAAACGGCAGCGCCAAGGCGCCGTTTGGCGCCAAGAATATCTGTCCTTCATCTATATATGAGTTCGTAAACTCGCCTTCGGAGACAGCCGAGTACGGTATCGGCGTTATTTTATCGGCAAAAGAAGAAACGTCGTCCTGCGAGACCATAAAAAGATCCGGACCGGAGCCGCTTGCCATCGCGTTTATAAGGCTCGCGTCATAGGAGCCTGCGTCTTTTTGTACATAGGTTACGTTAGCAAACGTCTTGTCGGAACTTTTTAACGTGGCAACAAGGTCGTTCATGGTGTTGGCATCCTCGGTACCCCATATAACGACAGGGCCGATACTGGAACTCCCCAAAAGACCGCCGAAGGCGGCAAACACGCCCACCCCAAGCAAGATAAAAAAGCCGAACAGGGCAAGCACTATCAGTTGGAAGTTGGACATCTTCATGCTAAGTCGCGCCAAACGGGCTCTTGCTATTGTGCGGCTTTCGGAACTTTTTTCCTAACGACAAATCCCCAATGGTAAGCGCCCGCGGGTACCGGCTCTATATAACTGAAGCCTACGTCCTCAAACAGAGCGCGCGCCGCTTGCTCGGTTACGACATGGTCGGCGTGCGGACCCAAGCCTCCGTGCGAGCTCGACCAGTCTATAACTATCGCGCGCCCCGTGCGCTTGAGCACGCGGTGCACTTCGGCGGCGACCTGCTTTTTATCATGCGCGCTAAAAAGCGCGTTTGCGGCTATGACCACGTCAAAATGATCGGCCGGCAGGCCGCACCCATTCTTTGCCTCTATGTTGCCGCGCAGTATCTCGATATTTTTAAGCCCTTCGGCAACTCCAAGGCTTTTTATGCGGCTCAAAAGCTCGCCATTGGTGTCGACCGCCCACACGGTCCCGCCTTCGCCCACTATGCGCGCTGCGGCGCGCGTAAAAAATCCGCCTTGCGCGCCAAAATCGGCAACCTCCTGCCCTTCATGCAGTTTTGCCAGTTGAAGCGCCTTGGCAGGATTAAGAAAAGAACTCTCGTCCATGTGCCTCGATTATATCACCTTAAAAAGCTGGCGCCCCAAAAGGAATACGCGGCGACGATAAACGCGACAATCCCAACGAGCCCGCTTATACCTATTTTTTCTACAAATCGCTCCATATAGAGATATGATGCGTATCGGACATGTTTCTTACATGAATGTGAAAAAGAAAGGCCCGGCTTTTTAAGCCGGGCGAGAGGTCGTTTACTGTCTGGTGTTGAAGTTACTTGCTGGTATTCGTTTTCTTGTTCGCGTCTTTCTTGGTTGTGTCGAGGTAGTATATGCCGCCAGCACTCCGGGCCCGATGTCCCTGCAAGGAGTTTACAACAAACCCGATGTTGAAATTTGGGTGGTTTATAAACAGAAACACCCTTTCCGGTATGCCGAAATTCTCGACTGCGGCAAACGTCGCATCGTGGGCCGTAAAGAGTCTGCAATGGTCCACGAATTGCTCTTGTCCTTCGGTCTCTTGCATCTTTGGGGCATTTTTACCAAGCGCCACAAGGTGCCTGTTTTGCGTGAGACATTTTTGCCAGCCGCCTTTCCAAGAAATGGCTCCCCCATCGTGGTCGGCGATGTGGCTGCCCTGATGGCGCAAAAAGTCGTTTGCTACAGTGGTAACGAAGCCCGTGTTGTCGGGCTTGCATATGATAAGCGGCCCAAAACTATCCGGGGTTTTAGAATGGCGGTAGTCGCCCCATATCCCGAACGCGCGCGCAACTGCTTCCAGATGCTCGATCGTTATGCTCATGATCACTCCTTCCTGTACCTCTGTCATCACAATACAATGGCTTTTAAAAATTGCCAAGTGGTACGCTTGTGCACAAACCTGAACAATCATTCGATACAAAAAGAGCCCGGCTTACGCCGGACTCACACTCACCTGTAGACCAAACCCTCGTTCCGCAACTTTTGGAGCAAAGCGTTGCCGAGGTCAGTTGTTTTCTTGCGATCAGCTGATGAGAACCAGGCTATTTCCTCGATAAACTTCGTCGGCCTCAGTACGCCTTTAAACTCACCCATAAGGCAGTATGCGCTGACCATAACGCCTTCGGGTTTGCCATAAGCCTGCGCGCTAAAGCTAAAGGAATTCATGTTGAAGAGCGGTCCGGGCTCTATCTCAAGTTCCTCACGAATTTTTTCGACCAGTACTTGCTCGTCTTTAAGCCGTTGCTTTTCCCGCTTGTCGTATTCGGAAAGTCCGCCCACTTCTTCAGGCGTCAGCAAGACGCGCCTACAGCCCGGGTCAAAAAACATATCTCCGCCGAACTTCCGCACAAACAGCATTTTATAGTCGCGGATACAAATCCAGCAAAGCTTCTGAAAGCTCTCACCGGAAAGTTCCATTTGTACCTGTGAGTCCACATCCATGAGATCCTCCTCAACTGTCTGAAAAAACTATACGCGGCTTATGATTTTTATTCAAGCGACAGACAGTTCGTCGATTTTAAACACGCGAGAATAGGTAACTTTCTTTTCAACATATATTGACATAATACTTATATTATATTATTATATGCGCAGATTCTTTTTCAGCATCGTTCACAACTCAAGGAGAATGACATGAGCGAGCTCGGTTTTATCGCCGGGGGTACTTGCGGCAGCAACGTCTCGCCGCACCAAGATCGCCGGTCGCGGTTGACCACCTCGTTTGGCATCGTGCGCGACACTGTCGGCATCATCATCGACAACGGTCATGGCGTGCAGAACGTCGTCGCATATCTGAAAAAGTCGGGCATTAACAGCATCATCATGCTGCAAACCCACCTCCACGCCGACCATACCGACGGCCTGCCGCAGAATTCTTTTCTGTTCAGCAAGGATAGCCCTGTGCTCGGCGTCTTCGCACCCACGTGCGAGGGGGCGACCTTCAATACAGTCTTGGAGCAGCGGTTTGCACCCCATATCTGGCCGGTGCGGCCTGAGATGTTTGGGATACCAATGCCGACGCTCAACCGCCTCGATAGCCAAGGGTATGATGGGCAACTGCCCCACTGGCTTACCACGCTGCCGCTCAAGCATCCGGGCGGTGCGATGGCGTATCGTATCTCGCACAAAAAAGGCGACATCGTCATCGCCACCGACCACGAGATCGGGCTCGACCCCGAGCACGACAAAAAGTACACCGAGTTCGTGAGCGGCGCAGTGGCGCTCGTTGCCGACGTGCAATACCGCACCAGCGAGCACAAAGGCGAGGTCGGCATCGGCGGCGGCCCCGCCATGTCGCGCAAAGGCTGGGGCCATTCGACCGACTGGCTCTTTGCCCAAGCGGTTTCGTTTTGCGACAACAGGCCTAAAAACCTGTTCATCACGCACCACGACCCGCAGCGCCCGCAAGATGACCTCGACTCCTTCCTCGATGAAATCGACGAAGCGTTGGTCAAAAACGGCGTCGATTCGCTGGCCGAGGGGCTCATGGACAACGCAGTCTACGAGTTCTGAAGCTTAAAAAATCAATCCCCGTTC
>Ga0265338_10000522_pt1 | contig 67694 bp, 62 predicted proteins | sample 42126metaG_FD_193579 | JGI IMG/M metagenome (GOLD analysis project Ga0265338, IMG submission 193579) | Rhizosphere microbial communities from Carex aquatilis grown in University of Washington, Seatle, WA, United States - 4-21-26 metaG | ecosystem: Host-associated > Plants > Roots > Rhizosphere...
CCGCTATCCTTCACAGTGCCCGTCCTGCGGGACGGCGTCTGGCAGGTTGCCCGAGCGGCCAAAGGGAGCGGTCTGTAAAACCGTCGGCTTAGCCTACGTTGGTTCGAACCCAACACCTGCCACCATACATAGTCCCAGGTCAGCCCAGGTAACGAAGATCATCCGGAGCGCTGAAGGTAAGCGGTTTGCGGCACCTGGCCTGCTCCCAAGGACCCTGTGAGGCCTGGCAGCAGTCAGGCGGGGTGCTGATCTGCGTTGTCGTCATCCGGTGCCGATCTTGCGAGGTCTTGTGCCTCTGGGCCTGCCCCGTGATGGGGGCGTGTTCGGAACCGGCGCGGAACAGCATCTGGCCATGGTCGGCGCTGGTTGGCTCACTGTGTGACCCCGCTCCGGGAGCTCGGAGCGGCGGAGGGGCACTGCGGCGGGACTGTGGTGTCCGCATTCCGCGCAGACTCGCTCACATGCCGAATAGCGGACGTTGCAACCTCGTATTGCTATGCACCGGCCCGCATATCCGGTGGCCCGCGGGAATGAGCACTCAGCGTCGATATCCATGCCTGGGCGCGCACGCCGATCGCCGATTAGAAATGCCTACTGAAACAGCAGGCATTTCCGAGCCAATGCGTGCGGAACGTCCGTTACGTTGCCTGCGTGGCTGGCTCGGAGGGCGGCAAGAATCTTCTACCCAGTAGCGGCCTTTGCGGAGGAAGTTTCCGATCTAGGTGTACTGACTACAAAGGCTAGATATGGGCGGCACGGGATTGGATGATCTCGGAACAGGGGAAGGCCTTTGCCCTTCAAGTCGGCGTCGATCTAGTTGATCACGTGGTGTCGGCGGAGAGCGTCTTCATGGTGACGTAGCTGGTCACCATGGCCACGCCGGGCAGGCTGGCCAGCCGGTTGGCGTGGAAGTCCTCGTAGGCGGGCAGGTCGGCGACCTCGACCTGGAGCAGGTAGTCGTAGTTGCCGGTGATGTGGTGGCTGTGCACCACTTCGGGCAGCCGGATGACCGCACGCTCGAACGCGACCACATCGGCGCGGGCATGCCGCACCAGCCTGACACCAGCGAACACCCGCAGGCTGCGGCCGACTGCGGCCGGATCGATCAGTGCCCGGTAACCGCGGATCACGCCGGTCTGCTCCAGCCGGCGCACGCGCCGGAGGCAGGGCGATGGCGACAGGCCAACCCGGGCGGCGAGTTCGGCGTTGCTGATGCGGCCGTGCTCTTCAAGCACGGCCAGTATTGACCGGTCCACGTCATCCATCGTGGCAGATTATTGCTCTATTGCTGCGTCTACCACAATCAAGTGCCACGAGCTGGCGGCAACTTGCTGCCAAAGTTGCCGGCATCGGTTCGCGTCGGCGTGCCGGCCGGGCAGGCTTGTGGTGTCACACCAGATGGTCCACCGGAGGGGAAACCATGCCGGGCAGCATCAGCACGGTTGCCATTCACGCCGATCGCGGCGTTCATCCCAGCCGTGCCGTGGCACCGCCCATCTACCAGACGGCGACGTTCTGGGCTGAGGATGCGGAGCAGTTCGCGCAGGCCGCCGTCGACCGGCGGGGCCAGGGCTTCTACACCCGCTACGGCAACCCCAACCACGCGCAGGTCGCGGCGGTGGTCGCGGAACTGGAGCACACCGAGGCGGCGATGGTCACCGCATCCGGGATGGCCGCACTCACCACCGCCGTGCTGGCCCTGGTGTCCGCCGGTGACCACGTGATCGGGCAGAGGTCCACCTACGGGGGCACGGCGTCGGTGCTGCTGAACCTGCTGCCCCGGCTGGGCGTGTCGACTACCCAAGTGGACCAGGCCGACCCGGAGGCGTTCGAAAACGAGCTGACTCCGAAGACCCGCCTGATTCTGGTGGAATCGCCGAGCAATCCGCTGTTGCAGATCACCGACCTGCGCGCCGTAGCGGACCTGGCCCGCGCGCACAACGTGCTGACCATAGCCGACAACACCTTCGCCACCCCGGTGAACCAGCGACCGGCAGACTTCGGCGTCGATCTCGTCTGGCACAGCGCGACCAAATACCTCAACGGCCACTCCGACGTGTCCGCCGGGGTGCTGGCCGGCCCGGCGGGGATCCTGGACCAGATCTGGGATGTCGCCCTGCTCACTGGTGCCGTACTCGGCCCGTTCGACGCGTGGCTGCTGCTGCGCGGCCTGCGCACCCTGCCGCTGCGCATGCCACGGCACAACGACAACGGCCAGGCGCTCGCCGAGGCGCTGAAAGACCACCCAGCCGTAGCCCGGGTGCACTATCCCGGCCTGGCGACCCACCCGCAGCACACGTTGGCGCACAGCCAGATGAGCGGTTTCGGCGGGGTACTCGGCATTGAACTGGCCGGCGGTTTCGAGGCTGCCGACGCGTTCCTCGGCCAGCTGCGCTACGTCCGCCGGGCGGCCAGCCTCGGAGGCGTGGAATCTCTGGCCGTGCATCCGGCGTCCATGTGGCGTGGCATGCTCAGCCAGGAACAGATTGCCGCGTCAGGGGTTCCGCTAGGCCTGATCCGGCTGGCCGCGGGCACGGAGGACACGGCCGACCTGGTGGCCGACGCGCTCGCCGCGGCCGACGCGGTGGGCGCGGTGGGCGCTGCGGCGGCGAGCACCTGACGCCCGGCGGCACCGGACCCCCTCCTAGGTGCGGGGTCGCTGAGAACCGTTTCCGCTGCCATCGGAAGGCCCATGATGACCATGCCGCGCTCGCGTGCGTTTACGCAGGTCGATGTGTTCTCCACGATCCCCTATCTCGGCAATCCGGTCGCCGTCATCCACGATGGCACGGACTTGACCGACGAGCAGATGCAGCGCCTGGCGCGCTGGACGAATTTGTCCGAGACCACCTTCGTTTTGCCTCCCACCGCTCCGGCGGCGGACTACCGGCTGCGGATCTTCACCCCTGGACGTGAACTGCCGTTCGCCGGGCACCCCACCCTTGGGTCCGCACGCGCCTGGCTGGATAACGGCGGCACACCACACCATGCCGGCCGTATCGTGCAGGAGTGCCCCGCCGGCCTGGTCACCGTGCGCCGCGTCGAGGGCATCCTGTCCTTCGCCGCCCCGCCGCTTGTCCGCGACGGCGTGCTCGACGAAGAGTACGTCGGCCAGATCGTCGCCGCGTTCGGCATCAAGCGGGACCGTGTCCTCGCCCACCAGTGGGTAGACAACGGACCCGGCTGGGCCGTGGTCCAGTTGCCCACGGCCCAGGAGGTCCTCGCCCTCGAACCCGACCTCTCCGTCATCCCGACCGCGATGGTCGGCGCGATCGGTGCCTACCCCGACGGGTCCGAGCACGCCTTTGAGATGCGCACCTTCGCCCCCGGCGTCGGCGTCGCCGAGGACCCGGTATGCGGCAGCATGAACGCCTCGGTCGGACAATGGCTCACCACCGCCGGCGCCGCACCCTCCGCCTACCGAGTCTCCCAGGGCGCGCGCGTGGGCCGGGCCGGGACCATCGAGATCACCGCCGATACCGACGGCACCGTCTGGGTCGGCGGCGCTGCCACCGGCTGCATCCGCGGCACTATCACCCTCTGACCAGTTCGGCGCCGCGCTTCACCATCAACCGCGCCGCGTTATGACAGAGCCCGCAAGAACCTCGACCGCCATCCCAACTACATCCTGGCCGCGTACATGGCCTCCGGCACGTGATGCCGCCTGCCGCATGACATCTGGGAGGGGGAGCCAAGCATGACCTTGCTATAGCATGAAACACATATAGCATTGAGTGCATGACCGGCCTGTACTCGGTGGAGATCGAGCCCGAGGCGCGGTCCTGGCTGGAGAAGCTCACCGACCGCGACTTTGGCCGCGCTGACTTCCTCGTCGGGCTGAGCGTGCCGGGGATCTCAGCGAGCCTTACACGCGGCACCTCGGCGGGAAGGTCCGCGAACTGCGCTTCCATCTGCTCCGCCAGCAAACCCGGGTCACCTACTGGCTGGCACCCGGCCAGCGCGTGATCTTGCTGACAGTGTTCCGCAAGACCCGTAGCGCCGAGTCAGCAGAGGTAGCCCGTGCCTTACAGGCCCAGAAGACCTGCGAGACCGAACACGGCCCAGCCCATCGGGCGTTCGACCGGGAGGTGAACTGACATGGCCGCTGACCACTCTTCGTACGCGGAACTCGCCCAGCAGCGCCGCGGCAGCGAGGAATACCGGGAGGGACACGCCGAGGCGCGCAGGGCCTTCCTGATCGGCCACGCTGTGCGCGAACGCCGCCTCGAACTGGGCCTCTCACAGGTCGAACTCGCCGCCCGTGCTGGCATGACCCAGCCCGCCCTCTCACGCCTGGAAGCAGGCGGTGTCATCCCGACCATCCCTCTGCTCGAACGAATCTCCGCAGCCCTTAACGCCGACCTCATCGTGGAAATCGCCCCACACGCAGCCTGACACGCCAATCGCCTTGTGAGCGCGGAACAGAATTTGGCCATGACCGTCGCAGTCTGACTCATGCTGAACCGCTCCGGCAACCTCGGGCACTCGGATGGGACGTCGTGGGGATGCTGGTGTTGGCCGCCGCGCAGACTCGCTCATGCCGATGAGCGAGCACAGATGAGCGAGCACAGACGATCGATCACTCGACCCGACTTTTTGGACACGCACGCGTACTGCGCGAAGGCAACGTCTGAGCTGACGATCTCAGCGGTCGAGCAGGGGTTATGGCTTGGCTGTCCCACCCGGGTCAACGAGCGCGCGAACCCTATATGTCCAGGGCTCGTCCAGTACCAGCATCGACTCCTCCGGGTAGCGCAAGCGGCCATTCGGGTACGGGATGCCTGATCTACGTCAGCCGAGGGGGCGTCCCTCAGCGCAGGTGATCAGATCAGGTGTTGGCCGCCACGAAGAAATTCGAGGTCGCGAAGCTCGGCTGGCAGTAGTTCTGCCCGGTGACCCGGTACGGGATGTCTTCGGTCACCGTGGTGGTGCCGTCGGTGACGAACACGGTGGCGTGGAACGTTCCCCCGGTGACGTGGAAGTTCCACCCCGGTGGGGGGATGAGGCCGAGGCTCGGCATCCGCTCATCGGCGCCTGTGGCGGTGTCGACGAGCGCCGGGTCGCTCGGATCGAGGAATGTGGTGGTGTCGGCCGGGTCGACGACCGTTGCGGGCGCGATCGTGTTCGGCCCGGTCGTCCCGAAGCCCGCTGGGAGCGTCGAGGGTGTCGTGAACCCGTAGGTCAGCGGCGTCGACCAGGACCCGGACAGGTGCAGCGGGAAGGCGCTGCCGCTCCCATGCAGGTCGATGCAGGCATAGTGCGGGGCCGGCCCGGTCCCCAGCACGGGGGCGAACTGGTCGGTGAGCTTCCACGTCGGGCCGGTCGCGGCCGAGGCCGAGCTGGGCAGCGCGCCGAGTAGGGCCGCGCCTAACGCGGCGGTGCCGAGCAGGGCGGTGAGCGCTCGTCGTGCGTGGTGTTTCATTCGGTCCCCCTCAGGACGGGTTGGGCACGCGGCGTACCGTCAACCGCAGCGTCTTGCGCGTATGCATACACGTGGCCGGCTTCGGCCATGCCGATGCACTTTTCATAACTTTCCCAGGCGGCGGGCCGCCGTTCAAGGGATCGGCTTCTGGTTCACACTCACCGCCAATAACTCAAGTGCATGAGGAACGTAATCAGGCGCGACGGCTCCAGGCCCGGCCAGGGCGGCAACGGCGTTGGACGCTCTCGCCGTTGGGGATAGGGCCGATAGCTGTGCAAGCGTCAGTTCAGTCATAGTCAAATCGTCCTCCGTCCGGAGAAGGCAGGCGGCATCGGCCGACCGCACGATGCTGCCTTGTGCTGGGCCATCGAATTTCCTCACATGCCGCATAGAGGGTCGGCAGGCTCCGCCCCTATTGGACGATTCTCCGATCAGTCAGAATCGCGTAAACGTACGCAGGGCCCCGTACGAGGGCGTTGATCTCCCGGGTTGGGCCACGTTTTGGCTCCAGGTGCTTTCGCAAGCCGCGGACCTGGGTTTTTGTGGTTCGTGAAGGCTGAAGTTGCGCACTGTGCGCGCCCAGTGCGCTGGTCCTGTGGACCAGGCACCGCAGGCCGCCTGACCTGACCCCCGCGATCCGGTTCTGGTTCAGGGAGGCGGGCTTCCGCGAGGAGGCGTTCGACATCAGCCACGACGGTTTCATGTCGGTGGGCGCGCACCGGCTGACGGGCGAGCCCGCCGCGCTGCTTCCTGGCTGCCGTCCGCGAGGATGAACACGCCCACCGCCCCGCACCGGACGAAGTCATACCGCTCACCTGCAACGAGATCCAGCGCCTGTTCATCAAACTCATCATCCGGCCCGCCCACAACGCGGTCCACCGGCTCGGCTGGTCCGCCTGGCGGCGGCGCCATCTGGCCCAGTCCCGGGCCAGTCACTACCGGCGACAAGCCGCTCAGGCATGAAGATCACGATCTACCAAGGATCGCTAGGGTGGCCCGAGGATCCTGCCGGCCACATCCTGGATTTCCTGGCGTAGGCGTGCAGCTGTCCACGCCTGCGCGGTGATCAGATTTTCCAGCAGGTCTATACGGGTGAAGGAGAGTAGTGCGTGGGCCGTCCAGGCAGCGCGGTCCGGGGTGACTATGCCGATGAGCAGGTCCGTGAAGAGCGCGTGTGCGAGCCGATAATTCGGGGATTCCAGGAACGACGTCCGCTCGGACGTCTGTTCCAGGGCGCGGGTGATCTTGCGATTGTCCAGTTTGAACTGGACCATGGCGTCCAGGAGCGCCAGGAGGCGTTCGCGCGATGGCGTGGCGGGACCGAGTGGTGGCGGGCCGTTGAGGATCGCGGCCATCAGGCCGGCGATCCGCGTGTCGAATACGGCGCGCAGCAGGCCCGTTCGGTCACCGAAGCGGCGGAACAGGGTCCCCTTGCCGACGCCGGCCGCGGCCGCGACATCGCCCGTCGTGACCGTCAGCGGGTCGTCGGCCGTCTCGAACAGGGTGCTCGCGGCCGCCAGGATGGCCTGGCGGTTGCGGGCGGCGTCGGCGCGTTCCTTGACGCTCACACGTGGAATTCCGCGACCGCGAAGTCGCGGAACGAGCGGGGTGGGGTACCTGTTATGCGCTCCACCGTGTCCGTCGTCCGGTCCTCCATACCGGAGGCGATGACCCAGTCCATGCCCACCAGGAATTGCGCCGTGGCCTCGGGCACGCCCAGAGCCTCGTAGTAGGCGGGCTGTTCGGCCGGATCCAGCCGTTTGTGCGTGATCATGCGACCGCTGGTCTCGGTCAGGATCGCGGCCACGTCGTCGTAGCTCAACGACTCCGGGCCCGTCAGGATCAGGTCGGTGTTCACTGCCGCCGGTGCCAGCAGTGTTTCGACGGCGACTTGGGCGATGTCGCCTGCGTCGACGAACGCGGCGCGTCCGGAGCCGGCTGAGGTGGCAATGGCCGACGTGGCCCGGATGCTGGTGGCGTGGGCGTGGCTGCCGATCACGTTCTGCATGAACCACCCGGGCCGCAGCACGGCCCACTCCTCGAACGTGTCCGCAATCATCTGGTGCACCGTCCCCGTCATCGGCCCACCGGCCGAAACCAGGGAGTTACTCAGCAGCACCACCCGTCGCACGCCCTCTGCCCTGGCCAGGTCAAGGAACGGCAGGATCACCGCCTGCGGGTCGGGGTCGCGGATCGGTGGCATCAGGTACATCCGGTCGACACCGTCCAGCGCGCCTGCGTGCGTACCGGGGTCGTACCAGTCGAACCGGACGGCACCCGAGCGACTGGCCGCCCGCACCTCGATTCCCCGTGCGGCCAGCCGGGCAGCCACCCGGCTCCCTGTGGTTCCGCTCGCTCCGGTGACGAGCACGGCGGTCATTCGGCGCTCCGGAGCGGGTTCCAGTAGTCCCGGTAGCGCGCGATCAGACCGTCACGCACGGTCAGGACGGACACGTACGACTGCTCGTGCGGAGCCCCGGTGGCCGTCACCGTGCCCGTCAAGGTCATCTCGATGATCGCCACGTCCGGCTTGACGGTCTCGTGGACCTCCAGGTCGCGCACGCCCTCCAGGCGCACGCGGGCCGCGACCCCCTTCAGGTAGTCGGTGACCGCCGGCTTGCCCTCGACACGCGTGGGACGGCCGGCCGGGGCGAACGGGAACTCGAAAACGACGTCGTCGGCGCACAGGTCGACCAGCGCCCCGACATCACCGGTCCCGACGCTCTGGGCCAGTTTGTTGAACATGTCCACCGCTGTGGTCATGCGTTCCTCCCAACTCAAACGGACTGCAAGTCCGGATGAAACATACGGACCGCGAGTCCGATTAGCAATCTGATCGATCGGACAGCCGCGCGCGGCCGTCACCAGCGCCGCCGAGATGCCGGCACCCGGTACAGGCGTCGGGGCCCGCTGTCCGGCTGTAACCGGGTGTGCCGCTCGAAAATAGGATTCTGCTTTGTGAGCTGCGTCTTCTTGGATCTCAGGCGGCGCGCGCGTACTCGTTGATCAGGCCGCTCAGGACAGGTTTTCGGCGGATCTGGTGAGCGTGGAAATCCCCTGCCGTGATGCAGGGAGGATGGTGTTCAGCGTTGGGGACGCGCTGGTCGATGCCTTGGTGGGGCCGGGCCATGTTGTAATGCGCCTGGTAGTCGGTTAGGACGGCACGCAGATGTGTCTCGCCGAGAATCAGCACGCGGTCCAGGAGCTCCCGGCGCAGGGTGCCTACCAGGCGCTCGCGGATCGCGTTCATCCGCGGCGCCTGGACCGCGGTGCGCAAGATCGTGGCGCTGGTGGCCTGGAATACGGCGTCGAACGAGGCGGTGAAATTTGAGCTGCGGTCGCGTATCAGGAACTTGATGACCCCGAACCGCTCATCGAGGGTGAGGGCCAGGTTGCGGGCCTGCTGCACTGTCCAGTCACCGGTGGGATGGGCGGTGACGCCGCCGAGGTGCATCCGGCGGGTCCTGTGCTCGATGAGCACCAGGACGTGCAGTCTTCTCAGCAGCACGGTGTCAACGTGCAGGAAGTCGACCGCGAGGATCCCAGCGGCGGTATCCCCACAGCGGATTCTCCTTCGCCAGCCGGACGGCAACGCGGGCGATGCTCCGGGCCGTCGGGGGTCGGCCGGGCTTGCGCCGTTTGCTCGTGTCGTAGTTCTTAGCGGCCAATCTGTGGTGCCAGGTCAGCAGCGTCGCTGGCGTGACGGGGAAGATCTCGGTCCAGCGCCTGCGGGGGAGCAGCCGGGCCAGCGCGGCGAGCCACAGCCGGTCGGCTGGCTCGTACCGCACCCGGCCGATGTTGCGGTGCAGTACCGCGTTCTCGTGCCGGAGTACCAGCAACTCAGCGGCCTGGGCACTGTCGCCGCGGAAGACCAGGACGACGACGCTGAGTACCCGGCATATCAGCAGGTAGGCGATCTTGAGTAGCACCCGGCCAGCCAACCATTACCGCAACCGGCCTGCTGGCGATCGGGCAGGTCAGCCCCTCGGTCGAGTATTCGAGCGGCACAACGTGCCACAGTTCCTCGGCCGCAGGATTGACTTCGTCGCGTCCGGCAGGCTCCGTGCGGGGCGGGATTGAGCCGGTGCTTGCTTACGACTCGCCCGTGGTGATGCCGTCGAAGAGGTTGCTGATGAGGGCGGTGGCGAACTGCTGGGTCACTGGCTCGTCCGGGATGAGGAGCCGGTGGTAGGCGGCGCCCCAGAGCTGGTCGACGATGACTTGCACGTCGGTGTCGGCCCGGATCTGCCCGAGTTCCTGGGCGCGGCGAAGGCGTATCGCGGCCAGCTCGCGTCGTCCTGAGGAGTACAGGGCGCGATAGGCGGAAGCGAGCTCGGTATCTGTCTGCGACTGTCCGATCAGCTCGGTGAGGATGCGTCCGCCCGGGGTCTGTGTCATTACGTGGACGAACGAGGTCAGCTGGGTGGTGAGGTCGGCGCGGACGTCGCCGGTATCGGGAAACGTGAGCACGTTCTCGACGGCGTGGAAGTAGCCGTCAAGGGCTAGCGCGCCCTTCGACGGCCACCATTTGTAGATCGTGGTCTTGCTTACGCCTGACAGGCGCGCGACTCGCTCGATGGTGAGGTCGGCGATCCCTTCGTGCAGCAGCAGTTCGCCGACGATGCGCAGCACGTCTGCGCGCACCTGTTCGGCGGGCCGGCGGCCGCGGCCTCGGCGCGGCGCTTCAGTCGCCTGGGGGTTCGTCGACAGGATTATCCTCTTTCGCTCAGGTGACGCGCGGCGGGCGTGCAGTCAGTTTAGGCGGGAGCGGAGTGGTTTCGGCTGGGGCCGGGCCAGCACGGGGTCGTGCGGGGGCAACGATCGCCGACGGCAGCTGGTGGCCGGACCTGCAGGAGCGCAGACGATGGCCGTAGCGGCCGGTTTCGGTTCAGGGGAGGCCATGGCCGGGGAGGGCTTGCCTCCCCGCCCATGGCGGGTGTCACTTGGCGGTCAGCAGGTCGCCGAGGTCGAGGCGGGTGAGGAACTCGCGGCGGATGCGGTCGGCGACTTCTGAGACCTCCTCGGAGCCGTCGTTGGCCGGGTCGATGTGGACCCGGTACGGGCGCTCGCCGGCGGGAAGCGCGACGATGCGGGCGATCTCGTCGGAGACGAGCGAGGCGTCCGCGCCCTCGGGGGCCAGCGCGGCGAGCTTGCCCGCGACCTGCTCCATGAGCCCGGCGTACTTCGTCTCGTACTCGGCCTCGACCGTCTTGTCCGCGGGGCTGCCGGAGTGCGCGAAGTGGTTCGTGCCGCTGGTGAAGGAGCCGGGCACGACAATCGAGGTCTCGACGCCCCAGCGGGCGAGCTCGGCGGCGTAGGACACCGCGAGCGAGTCCATGCCGGCCTTCGCCGCGAAGTACGGGGCGAGGTAGGGCGGGGTTCCGCCCTTGACGCTGGTGCTGGAGACCCAGATCACGAGCCCGGCGCCGCGGGCGCGCATGCCGGGCAGCGCGGCGCGGTTCACGCGCTGGGTGGACAGCACGTTCACGTCGTAGAGCTCGGCGAGCTGCTGGGGCGTGAAGGCCTCGGCGGGCCCGGTGACCATGTGGCCGGCGTTGTGGACCAGCACGTCGATGCGGCCGTGACCCGCGGTGACCTGGGCGATGGCGGCATCGACGGACTCCTGCGAGCTGACGTCCATCTCGATCGCCCGCAGGCTGGCGTTGTGCTCGGCCGAGAAATCGGCGGCGGCCCGGGCCTGCGGCGCGTTACGCCCGGTGGTCTCGCGCATGCCCGCGTAGACGGTGTGCCCCGCCAGTGCCAGGGTGCGGGCGGTGAGGGCGCCGAAGCCGCTCGAGGCTCCGGTGATGACGATGACGTTGTCGGTGGTCATAGCGGTTCAGCCCTTCGTTTCCTGTGTGGTGGTGGCGGACGGCTAGGCGAGGCCGCCGTTGGCGAAGATGACCTGGCCGTTGACCCAGCGGGCGGGGCCTGCGAGGAAGGCGACGGTCTCGGCGATGTCCTCGGGCTGGCCGAGGCGCTCGAGGGGGGCGGCCTTGGACAGGCTCGCGATGGCCGCCTCGTCCTTTCCGTCGAGGAACAGCGCGGTGGCGGTGGGGCCGGGGGCGACGGCGTTGACGGTGATGTCCATGCCGCGCAGTTCGCGGGCCAGGATCAGCGTCATGCCCTCCACCGCGGCCTTGCTGGCGACGTACGCGCCGTAGCCGGGGAAGGAGGTGCGGGTGACGGTGGTCGAGAAGTTGATGATCGCGCCGCCCGCGCGAACGCGGCGGGCCGCCTGCTGCGAGACGACGAAGGTGCCGCGGATGTTGGTGCGGTGCATGCGGTCGAGGTCGCCGAGGTTCAGCGTCGCGATGGGCGAGAGGATCATGATCCCCGCGGTGTTGACGACGACGTCGATGCCGCCGAACGCGGCCTCGACCTGGTCGAAGGCGGCCTGCATGGCCTGCTCGTCGGCCACGTCGCCGCCGACGGCGATCGCCTGGCCGCCCGCCGCCGTGACGTCCGCGACGATGGCGCCGGCCTTGTCCTTGTTGCCGGCGTAGTGCACGGCGACGGCGAAGCCGTCCGCGGCGAGCTTCTCGACAACGGCCTTGCCGATGCCGCCGGAGCCGCCGGTGACGAGCGCGACGCGAGGAGCGGAGAGAGTGCTCATGACAGGATTTCCTTCCATGGTGCGTTCATTAAATGAACGATACGTCCATTTAATATGTAACGTATCACCACGAAATGAACGGCCAGACCATATGTTGCCTGCTTTTTTCGGCAGAGACGGCGCGGGCCAGGTCCGGAGCTGCTCAAGGTCAGGGCAGCCAGTGATGCGGGCCTCTTCCGTGCCTTGCCTGCCCGGTGCCTGCAAGCCCCCGGGGTCACCTGGCGTCATCTGGCGTCACCTGGCGTCACCGGGGGCGGCGGCGGATTTCCGCTGCCACCGGCGTCTATGCGGAGCGACTGCTGGATACCGACCTTCCGTGGACGAAGATGCGGCAGGTCTACCGGCGTTCCGGTACCAGGCGATGGCCTCGTCGACGCGCCCAGCCCGGTCGAGCATCTGGGCCGTCTTCGCCGGCCATCGGCGTGATCGCGTCGGAGGCTCGCGGCGAACAATGTCCTTCACCCGCGTGACGCCAGGCTGACTGTTGTGAGGCGAAGGCGGCCTCGTCGGTTACGTCGTCGGGCTGGATGTCACGGTGCGGTAGCGCAGAAGGTGCCAGATCAGCCGAACAGCGGACGGCCCCCCGCTGCGTCGAAGCGCACAAACTCGGGAGTTCCCTCGATCGCCCCAGCAAGGACTTCTGCGAAGTCGGCGAAGCCCGGCGACGCAAGGTGCGTCTGCAGCGCGTCCTCGGACGCCCACTCCTCCGCCAAAACCAAGACGGTCGGGTCCGCGACGTCCTGAGAAAAGCGGTACGCGTTGCAGCCCGGCTCGGTGCGACTCGACTCGCTTATCAGGACCGCGGCGGCGAGTACCGTCTCCAGCATGTCCGGCTGAATGCGCGCCAGACCGTGGACCACGATGGTCATGTTTGCTCCTCTGTGTGTGAGCGTTACGCACGTCTGCGGAGCCTTGCGTAATCGTTCAACCGTTGAATGATGCCGATCTGAAGGTATCAGCAGAGCAGATACGATGCAACCTATGAACGATTCCGTCGCAGGTCGATCCCGGGAGGAACCCGTCGCTGGCGAGGAACAAGAGGGCTCAACTGTCGCCGAGGGTGTCGCGAGCCGCCCGTCCTTGCTACTCGCTCGTATAGGAACCGCGCTTGAAGCCGCCGCCGACGACTGGCTCGCGCCGAGCGGACTCAACGGCCGGGACTACGCGGTGCTCGCGATCCTCACCACAGACGCGCCGGACACGCAGCAGGAACTTGCTCGCCTGCTGGGGAAGGCCCCAGGCATCGCCGTCATCGCCGTCGACCGACTCCAGGCAGCCGGCCTCGTGGAACGGCATCGCGATCCGGCGGATCGTCGCCGTAGTCGGGTCGTTGCCACAGAAGCTGGGCGCAAGGCTCTGCGGAAGGCGGATCTCCTGTCAGACGACGGCCTGTCACGGCTGCTCCCCGGTTTGGATGCGAACCAGCGCGATTCGCTCTACGGACTCCTCGCTCGTGGCGTTGCCCGCTTGGCTGAAGACCTCCCCCAGTGACCGTGCACGATGCACGACGTCTGTGACTTGGCCGCATGGAAGACCTGAGGCGTAGAGGTCACGGTCAAGGTGGACCTGAGCACGGACGAAGCGCGGTCCGAGGTCTCGGCTGCGATTCATGTGCCACGTCCAGGTCAGCGGCCAGACGCTAAGCAAAATGGTCAGCACACCGCTCCTGCCCTCGCCGTCCGTGCCCGTCCGTGCGCCGCACCGCCCCCGAGCCCGGCACGCACGGACACATAGCGGACGGCGGTAGCCCGGAATCGCGCCTCGCAGCGCGCACGCGCTGGTCAGCGGGGGGTGACTCGGGCAGGAGGAGCGGGCTGTAAAACCGTCGGCTTAGCCTACGTTGGTTCGAACCCAACACCTGCCACCATACATAGTCCCAGGTCAGCCCAGGTAACGAAGATCATCCGGCGCGTGCAAAGGGGAACGGTCCACTGCACCCGTCGACGCGGTCCGCTCCCAAGGCTCAGTGAGGCCGCCGGGATCACGGAGGGTCTCCTGATCTGCGGCAACGTCATCCGGCGGCGGTCCGGCCGGTCCATGCCCGTCCGCCTGGCGCCGCGTTTCGGCCATCCGCGGAACTGGCGCGGAACAGAATCTGGCCATGACCGTCGCTGTCTGACTCATGATCAACCGCTCCGGCAGCCCAGAGGGGCGCTCGGATGGGACGTCGCGGGGGACGCTGGTGTTCGCCGCGCTGGCTCGCTCACAAGTAGCCGAAGGTAGTGCGAGTTCCTGGCGCGCGTGCTGGCGCCGGGCTGTCGTATCATCTCGTTACCATGGCCCTCATGAGCGAGGTGCCCGTCACTGACAGCCACGACGTGATCCACCACGGCGGCGAGGTCGTTGCGGTTGTCGTACCCATCGCGGAATACCAGCAGTTGCGCCAGGCTCTGGAAGAGCAACGGATCAACGAGGAGTTCGACGCTGCTCGCGGCGACTACCTGGCCCGCCAGGAAGCCGGAACGATCCGCTATGTCTCCCACGAAGAAGCGCGCCGCCGCCTGGGTTTGCCTGCCCGGTGAGCTACCAGGTCAACTGGGAGATCCGGGCTCTCGACCTGACAGCGGGCTTCCTCAGCGAGGATCCGGACGGTGTCGCTGCACTGTGGGAAAGTGTCAGCCGGCTCGCCGATGAGCCGCGGCCAGCGGAGTCGTTCCCTTACGGCTCGCCAGATCTGCGGCGCCTGCGGGCCGGGCGGGACCGCGTGTTCTACATGATCGACGAACAAAGGCAGGTGGTCGAAATCGACCACGTAGCACGTCTTCCGTAGCCGGGCCGCGCCGCTAGCCCAGTGCGCGATCCCACGCCCGGCTGCCCTCAGCGGCGACGCAGACGATTCCTTCTGTAGATGTCAGCCCCGAGGGATGGACGGCCGGAGCATCTCGGGGACACCTCAATGGCTGTGCCATCAGCCTCGTGACCGGGTCGCGGCTAGCTGGCCGGATCTGGCGGGACGTCCTGGCTCGCGGCGTTCCTAGTTCCGTTACTATAACGAGTATGCTAATCGTTATGTACCGTGTCTGGCCTGGCTGGTGAGCGTCAGGCACGCTCTGCTGGCCCTGCTCAGCGAGGGGCCGAAGTATGGCCTGCGACTGCAGCAGGAGTTCGAGGAGCGGACCGGCGAGGTGTGGCCGCTGAATGTGGGGCAGGTGTATATAACTCTGCAGCGCCTTGAGCGCGATGGGCTCGTGGAGTCCGGCGGCGAGGGCGGGGCGGGACCGCAGAAGAGGTTTGTGATCACTCAGGCCGGCGGTGCGGAGCTGGAGGGCTGGCTTCGCACACCTGCGGGCGATATCCCTCCGCCTCGTGATGAGCTTGTCATCAAGGTGCTGATCAGCCTGCGGGTGCCCGGGGCTGATGTGCACGACATCGTGCAGATCCACCGGCGGCACATGATCGAGCTGATGCAGCGGTACTGGCACCTGAAGGCGGAGGCCGCGGAGGACGATATCGGGCTGGCGCTCATCGCCGACGCCGAGCTGTTCCGGCTGGAGGGGATTGTCCGCTGGCTGGATGCGGCCGACACCCGGCTGACGCTGCAGCCTGCAGCGCATCCGGCCAGCCCGTCTGCGGCGCCTGCCCCGGTGGCCCCCCGGCCAAAGACGGGAACACGGCGATGACGGCGGAGCTGGAGCTGCGCGAGGTGTCAAAGGTCTACGGGACCGGGGCCGCCGAGGTGCATGCGCTGCGCCGGGTCAGCCTGTCGGTCGGCGCTGGTGAGCTGGTGGCGGTCATGGGACCCAGCGGTTCCGGCAAAAGCACGCTGCTCACCATTGCCGGCAGCCTGGAGGAGCCCACCAGTGGCCAGGTGCTGGTGGCGGGGGCTGACCTGTCGGGTGCCTCGCTCAACGACCAGGCCCGGCTGCGCCGCCGCCTGATCGGTTATGTCTTTCAGGATTTCAACCTGCTCGCTGGGCTGACCGCGGTCGAGAACGTCACGCTGCCCCTGGAGCTGGATGGCGTCGGGATGAAGGCCGCGCGCCCAGCAGGGATGAAGGCCCTGGAGGAGCTGGGCGTGGCTGACCGGGCTGACCGTTTCCCCGATGAGCTGTCCGGCGGGGAGCGCCAGCGGGTGGCGATCGCGCGCGCAGTGGTGGGCGAGCGCCAGGTCTTGCTCGCCGACGAGCCGACGGGTGCCCTGGACTCGGTGAACGGCGAAGCGGTTATGCGGCTGCTGCTCGCGGCCTGCCGACGAGGGGCGGCCGGGGTGGTCGTGACTCATGACGCGCAGTTTGCGGCGTGTGCTGACCGGGTGGTGTTCTTGCGCGACGGGCGCATCATCGATCAGACTCGTATGCCGCCGGGCCCGGAATCGCTGCTCACGCCAGGCCCGCACCGGTGAGCGCGACGCTGCGTGACCGGGGGGTCCGTCCCGGCTCCGCTGGCGGTGGCGTTCCGGCCCGCCGGGCGGTGGCCCGGTGGGCGTGGCGGCTGTTCCGCCGTGAGTGGCGGCAGCAGATCCTGGTCCTCGCGCTGCTGATTTTTGCGGTCGCGGCGGCCGCCTTCAGCGTGTCAGCTGCCTACGACGTGGCGTCCCTGCCCGGCCCGCAGTTCGGCTCCGCCAGCCACCTGCTGCAATTCGACGGAACCAATCCGAAGGCCCTGACGGCAGACATCGCGGTGGCCCGGAAGGCGTTCGGCACCATTCAGGTGATCGGCCGCCGGTTCGTGCCGATCCCGGGCTCGACCCAGACTGTCGAGTTCCGGGCAGAAAGCCCGCACGGCCCTTACACCGGCCCGATGCTCGCGCTGACCGAGGGCCGCTTCCCGGCCGGCCCCGGGCAGGTCGCTGTCACCGGCCCGCTAGCGCAGACCCTCCAGCTGCGGATCGGCTCCATACTGTCCCTCGACGGGCATCAGACCGTGACCGGCATCGTGGAGAACCCCAGTGACCTGAACGATGAGTTCGCTCTCGTCTCGCCCTCGGGCGCGGGCCCGCCGCAGTCGGTGACGGTGCTGCTGAACGCCGGGCCGGGCAGCTTCGACGCGTTCCGCGCCGCATTTCATGGCCCCCTGGTGTGGCAGGCGCGGGGGGCCAGCACCCAGGGAGCCGTCGCAGGTGGCATGCTCGGCGCGGTCACGGTGCTGCTGCTCCTGGTCGGCCTCGTCGCCGCCGCAGGTTTCGCCGTCATCGCGGCGCGCCGCCAGCGCCAGCTCGGCATGCTCGCCGCCATCGGGGCGACGCGCAAGCAGCTTCGGATGGTCATGGTCACGGGCGGAGCGGTGGTGGGCGTCATCGCCGCCGTGGCCGGGACCGCAGCCGGCCTGGCCGTGTGGATCGCGGCCGCCCCGGGCCTGGACGCCTTCGCCGGGCACCGGATCGACCGGTTCGCCATCCCATGGGACCTGGTCGCACTCGGTATGCTGCTCGCCGTCGTGACGGCGACCGGCGCAGCGTGGTGGCCAGCGCGGGCCGCCGCCCGCCTGCCGGTCACGCTGGCACTGTCGGCCCGGCCGCCGCGGCCCCGGCCCGCGCACCGCCCGGCCCTGCTGGCCGCCCTGATGATCGTGGTGGGCGTCGCCTGCCTGGGCCTGGGTAACCAGAACCGCCCCCCGCTGATCATCGCTGGCGCGGTGGCGATGACCCTGGGGATCTTGTTCATCAGCCCGCTGGCCATCCGGGCGCTCGCCGCGCCCGGCCGGCGGGCACCTGTCGCGGTGCGGCTGGCGCTGCGCGACCTCGCCCGCCACCAGGCGCGCTCCGGCGCCGCGCTGGCCGCGATCAGCCTCGCCCTCGGGATCACCGCGGCGATCATCATCAGCTCCGCCGCCGACAAGACCGCGGCGAACGCCGGCAACCTGCCAGACACCCAGATCCTCGTCTGGACCGGCCAGTCAGACGGCCCGAATGGCCCCGTCGTCCCCCTCCGGACACCTGCCCAGCTGCGCGTCCTGGCCACCGCCGTGCACCAGATCGCCGGACCGCTTCCGCACTCCGAGGTGACCGCCCTCGACATGCCCGTCAACCCGGCCGACAAGCCGCAGCCCGGCGGGCAGGGCAGCCAGGCCGGACAGCCGGTAGCTAGCCTGGGCGCCCAGCAGAACCCAGCCGCCGCCGGCCGGGGCGGGAGCTACAGCGCGATCCCCCTCTATGTCGCCACGCCAGCAGTACTCCGCTACCTCGGGATCAGCCCGGCCACGATCACCCCAGCCGCCGATTTCCTCACCGTTCAGGCGGGGCCGCTCGTGGTCACCACACCCTCCACCTTTGCGACCGTCACCCATGTGCAGCGGATCCAGGGCCCGTCCTACGCTTCCCAGCCCACCTCGTTGATGACCCTGGACGGCCTGCACCGGCGCGGCTGGACGCAGATACAGTCGGGCTGGCTCGTCCAGTCCGACAAGCCTCTCACCGCCGCGCAGCTCGCAGCCGCACGGGACGTGGCCGCGAAAGCGGGCCTGATCATTGAGGCCAGGAACAACCAGGCCTCACTAGGCACGATCAGCGCCGCAGCGACGGTCGCCGGGGCACTGCTCGCCCTTGGCGTCCTCGCGATGACCGTCGGGCTGATCCGCACCGAGGCCGCCGGTGACCTGCGCACCCTCACCGCCGCCGGAGCTACCAGCACCACCCGGCGCACGCTCACCGCTACCACCGCTGGAGCGCTGGCCCTGCTCGGTGCGCTGCTCGGCGCGGCCACCGCCTACCTCGCGCTGGCCGCCGGGCACCTCAGCGACCTCGGCGATCTCAGCCACGTGCCCGTCCTCTACCTCGCCATCACTATCCTCGGCGTTCCCGTTGCGGCTACCCTCACCGGCTGGATCCTCGCCGGCCGCCAGCCGCCATCCATCGCCCGCCAGATGCTCGAGTGACCCCAGACCGCCAGCGCAACGACATCACCCGGTTTCCCCCGTAGAGCCGGGTTCTCTCCTGGCCTGGCCCGGCCTGGCAGCGATCGCGGTGGGGACGCCTTTATCGGACCGGGACGGTATCGGACCGGGACGGTCAATGGCATCGGTCCCGGGCCGCTTGTGGCACTCGGTCGGGGTGATCCGTCGGGGATCGGGGAAGGTCTGCTGCACGGTCTATGCCCGGGGGCATAGACCGTGGGGAAAGTGTGGTCTTGGGGCAGATGCCCGCTGGTGGTGGGGTCCGTAGCGTTCGGGTTGTCAGCAATTGCTGGTGGGAGCGCGTCGCCTGATGGCATGCGGCATCAGCTCGCCGGGACGCCCGGCCTCTACCCGATTGGAGAAGTCAATGGATAACGCTGCCCGGATACGTCAGCGGGTGCTCGCTCTTTTCCTCCCTGTCGCCGCCGTGTTGTACATCGGGGGTGAGGCTCTGAGCCCCAAGGGGACCGACCAGGTGGTCACGACCACGGCCACAGCGTTCAAGGTGCTGCCCATTGCTGCGCAGCACCCGGCACAGCTCTATCTGGCCAGCTCCCTTGTCCTTCTCGGGCTTGGAGCACTGGCCGTGTCGTATGGTGCGATCGCCACGCTGGTCAAGGACCGTGGTTCTGTGCTGGCTACCGTCGCCGCGCTGCTCGGGGGACTCGGCGCCTTCTGCGGAGCCATCGTCAACGTCGTGGTCTATCCCAGCCTCGCCGCTGCTGCCACGGCGCATGTATCACGAGGCGCGGCCGCGAAGCTGCTGGTGACGGCGTTCAATTCCGAGTTCGGCCATGTCTTCGTTTACGTCTACTTTGCGAGCGAATTTCTCGCACCGCTGCTCATGGCGATCGCCCTGTGGCGAAGCCGGACCGTTCCACGCTGGCTCGCGGCCCTGTTCTTCGTCAGCCTGGAAGTTGCCCAGCAGATGGGCTCGTTCGGACCGATCGTCGTCCTGTACATGCTGCCGTTCGCGGCAGCGATGGTCTTGCTGGCCGCCCGGATCTGGCCCGCGGCCACCTCGCCGGACGACCGGAGCCGCACCCCGGAGCCGGCCAGCGTGCCGGCCTGAGAATCTGCTCCGCCGGGAGCGCTCCCCAGCAACTCAACTGCGAGGATAAGGCGTGGCCTTCTGGAAGCCGGCCGAGGACCCGGGGACGCGACCACTGCGTTCCTGGGCCTTCGACATCGGATGCGCCGTCGTCGCGGGCGCAGCGTCGCTGGCGCACTTTTCGTTCGGCCAGACAGCGCACTCTGTGCACCTGCCTCTGGCGGCCAGCCTGACCGTGGCGGTCCTGACGGCCGCGGCGCTGCCGCTGCGCCGGGTGTGGCCCGGCCCGGTGTTCCTGTGGACTCTCCTGGCTGCGGCCGTCCTGGCCCAGTGGCCCTCTCACGGGGTACTGTTCCCGGTCGCGCTGGTGATCAGCTTGTACACTGTCGCGGCCACGCTGCGACGGGCGGAGGCGCTGGCCGCAGCGGCGCTCGTGGCCGGTGTCGTGCTCCTCGTGGTGGCGCAGGATGGCACGCGTCACTGGGCGCTGGCGATCACGGACACGGTCGGCCTCGCGGGCGCTGTCCTGCTGGTGGGACTCTACGCGGGCACCCGCCGGGCCTACCTGGCCGAGTTGCGTGACCGGGCGCAGCGGCTCGAACGCGAACGCGACACCAGCAGCGCACTGGCTGCAGCGGAGGAACGGGCCCGTATTGCCCGGGAAATGCACGACAGCGTGGCCCATCACCTCACGGTCATCGTGGCCCTCTCTGATGGCGCCCTCCGTGCCGTCACTCGCTCGCCCGCCGAGGCTTGCGATGCGATCCGGGACGTGTCGGGCACTGCCCGGCAGGCGCTGGACGAGACCCGCCGCCTGCTAGGCGTGCTGCGGGCCGGCTCCGGCCAGGAACCCCGGCAACCGCTGCCGGGCCTGGCCGACCTGGATGATCTCGTCGCCCGCGTCCGCGCCGCCGGCCTGCCCGTCCGCTACGAACGCGCCGGCATCGGCGCGGACCTGCCCACCGGCGTCCAGCTGGCCGTCTTCCGGCTCGTCCAGGAGGCCCTGACGAACACGATGAAGCACGCCGGCCCTCGCGCGAGCGCGGCTGTCCGGCTGCAGGTGTCACCAGGCGATGTGCGCGTGGACGTCGAGGACGACGGCACCGGCGGCACCGCCAGGCCCGGCGCCGCTGGCGGCGGCCTGACAGGGATGCGCGAGCGGATCAAAGCGTTCGGCGGTGAGCTGGACTTCGGTCCGCGTGATCCGCGGGGCTGGCGGGTCAGCGCCCGGCTCCGCCCGGACCCGGCTGCCGCGTCATGATCACCGTCTTGCTGGCGGACGACCATCCCATGATCAGGAAGGGTTTCCGGCTGATTCTCGACGCCGAAAGCGATATCGCGGTGGCCGGTGAGGCGGGCGACGGGGCCACCGCGGTTTCCATGTGCTCCGCGCTGCGTCCCGACGTGGTGCTGATGGACGTCCGGATGCCCGGCCGGGACGGCATCGAGGCGACCCGCGACATCGTGGCCGCAGGGTTGCCGTCGAAGGTGCTGATCTTGACCACCTTCGACCTGGACGACTACGTCTACGCTGGGCTGCGCGCGGGTGCCAGCGGTTTCCTGCTCAAAGACACCCAGCCCGACGACCTGGCCGACGCGATCCGCACCATCGCCGCCGGTGACGCGGTCCTCGCGCCGGGGGCCACCAGGCGCCTTATCCGCCAGTTCACCACTCAGCAGCCCGAGTCACCCAGTAGCCGCCGGGCCGCCCAGATCCGGCAGGCTCTCACCAGTCGTGAGCAGGACGTCTTCTCCCTGATCGCGGCAGGCATGTCCAACAGCGAAATCGCGGCCAGCCTGCACCTGTCCAGGGGCACCGTGAAGATCCACGTCGGCCGGATACTCGCCAAGCTCGGACTGCGTGATCGCGTTCAGGCCGTCGTGCTCGCCTACGAATCCACCCTGATAATCCCTGGGACAACCCCGCCGAACAGGCCAGGGAACCCGCGCTGAAAGCCAGTCGGCCTGTCAGAGCGGCGCTAAGGATCAGTCCCGGCGTGCCGGGCTGGCCCCGGGACTGGCCGGGCTCACGCCGGATGCCTGGATGCCGGGGCCGGAGGAGGCCAGCCTGCCCGACTACGCGGATCAGCGCGCCGATCACCCGTATATGCGCGCCTCGGTCAGCAACGCGGGGCAGAAGAAACTCGCGCCATTTCCTTGCTAGCGCTGAAACCGCTGCGGGTTTCGGAGGCCATGGGCGCCGACGGGCTGCTGTCCGCTGGGCATGCGGGCGAATATGGGATGGCCACCTCCCTTGTACGGATTGGCGGATCGTCTTAACGTTTGGATCTGTCTGACCATGTTTGGTGGTGTTGTCGAGGCAGTTCGGGACCCGGAGGCGCCATGCGCACGAACCAGGTTGGCCAGCCGGTCGGAGCGCGCAGAGTGAGGCGCCTGCTCCTCACGCTGCTCGCCGCGACAGCGCTCGTTATCGCGCTCGCGGGAGCGGTACGGCCCGCGGCAGCGCACCCGGCCGTCCCAGGGTCGCCCGCGCCGGCCGCCGGCACCTCGCACACCGTCAGCTTCGACGGCTACTCGTTTCTGATCGATGGCAAGCGGACTTACATCTGGTCCGGAGAGTTCCACTACTTCCGGCTGCCGAGTCCTGGCCTCTGGCTTGACATCTTCCAGAAGATGAAGGCGGCCGGGTTCAACGCGGCATCGATCTATTTCGACTGGGGCTACCACTCGCCGGCGCCGGGCGTCTACGACTTCACCGGCGTGCGCGACGTGGACAAGCTGCTCGACATGGCGCAGGAGGCCGGGATCTACGTGATCGCCCGCCCGGCGCCCTACATCAACGCCGAGGTCGACGGCGGCGGCCTGCCCGGCTGGATGTCGACCGAGCCGGGCGCGAACCGCAGCGACGACCCGCAGTTCCTCAAGTACTCCGACGAGTGGATGACGCAGATCGACCGCATTCTCGCCCGGCACCAGCTGACCAATGGCACCGGGCCGGTGATCGCCTACCAGGTCGAGAACGAGTACTACAACGGCTCGGCCGCGGGCCGCGCCTATATGCAGCACCTTGAGGACAAGGCGCGCGCGGACGGCATCACCGTGCCCCTGACCGGCAACAACAACGGCACCTTCAACTCCGGCGTCGGCGCGCTCGATATAGACGGCCCGGACTCGTACCCGCAGGGCTTCAACTGCTCCAACCCAACCGCGTGGAACGGTGTCCCGGACATCAGCTACGACCACCCCGCGGGGCGGCCGCTGTACACGCCGGAGTTCCAGGGCGGCGCGTTCGACCCGTGGGGCGGGCCCGGCTACGACAAGTGCGCGCAGCTGATCAACGACCAGTTCGCCGACGTGTTCTACAAGCAGAACATCGCCGTCGGAGCGACCGCTCAGAGCTTCTACATGACCTACGGCGGGACGAACTGGGGCTGGCTCGGTGAGCCGGAGAACTACACCTCCTACGACTACGGCGCGGCGATCCGCGAGACCCGCCAGCTCGACCCGAAGTACTACGAGGACAAGCTCATCGGCTACTTCACCCACGCAGTCGCGCCGCTGACCAAGACCGACCGGATCAACGTGACGCCGCCGGACAACCCCGCGATCATCGACACGGCGCGGATGAACCCGGACACCAGGACGCAGTTCCACGTCCTGCGGCACGCCAACTCCACGTCCGCGTCGGTGGACACCACGCACATCTCCATCGACTTCAACGCCCAGCCCGCCGCGAACGTCACCTACACCTACGACGACACCGATCCGGCGCTGGAGTACTCGGGCAGCTGGTCGCACGTGGCCAATCAGAGCTACACCGGCGGCGACTACCAGAACACCGAGTCGTTCTCCAACCAGGCCGGCGACTCGCTCACTGTCCCGTTCAGCGGAACCGCGGTCCGCTGGATCGGCCCGCGGACCAGCAACCACGGCCTGGCCGACGTCTACGTGGACGGCACGAAGCAGGCCACCGTCGACGCGTCCGGCAGCCAGAACGAGGCCGTGCTGTTCGCCGCGAGCGGGCTCGCCGACGGGCCGCATACCCTCAAGATCGTCGTCGACGGGACACACAGCGCAGGCTCGACGGACAACTACGTGTCGGTCGACGCCATCGACGTGCCGACCGGATCGGCCGCGACCAACCCCACCTACCCGGTGGTGCCGCAGCAGCCGGGCACCGCGATCACCCTGGACGGGCGCGACTCGCACATCATCGTCGCCAACTACAAGCTCGGCGACTCGCAGCTGCAGTACTCGACATCGGAGATCATGACGAACGCGACGATCGGGGACCGTGACGTCGCGGTGCTCTACGGCGACCAGGGCAGCGACGGCGAGACGGTGCTGCGTTACGCGTCGCGGCCGGCCGTGCAAGCGAGCGGCGGCGCGGTGGCCACGACGTGGGACCCCGCCACCGGAGACCTCCGGCTTAACTACACCCACGACGGCCTGACCTGGGTCACAATCTCCGGCGGCGGCTCACGCCCGCTGCTGCTCCTGCTCGCCGACAAGGCGACCGCCGAGACGTTCTGGCAGCAGGACACCGCAGCCGGCCCGGTGCTGGTGCGCGGAACCCACCTGCTGCGCACTGCGGCGAGCAGCGACCACGGCCGCACGGTCGCGCTGACCGGTGACACCGGCACCGACCCGGACATCGAGGTCTTCACCTCGGCCTCAGCAGTCACCTGGAACGGCCAGGCGGTGCATACCAAGCTCACGCCCGCCGGCAGCCTCACCGGGGCGATACCGACGGCCGCTTCGATCTCGCTTCCCGACCTGGCGAACTGGAAGCATCAGAAGGAGTCTCCGGAAGCGCAGCCGGGTTTCGACGACTCCAGCTGGCAGGTGGCCGACAAGATGACCACCAACAGTGTCAGCGGGGTGAACACCCTGCCGGTGCTCTACGCGGATGACTACGGCTTCCACACCGGCAACACCTGGTACCGCGGGCGGTTCCGCGCCAGCGGCAACGAGACCGGCATCCACCTCGTCTCGGACTCCGGCGGCGGGGCGCAGGCCTTCTCGGCCTGGCTCAACGGCACCTTCCTCGGCAGCTCCACCACCGGCAGCGCCAACTTCACTTTCCCGGCTGGCGCGCTGAAGTCCAGCGGCGACAACATCCTCTCAGTGCTCACGGTGAACATGGGCCACGAGGAGGACTACAACTCCACCAACGGCAACAAGGCCGCCCGCGGGCTTACCAGCGCCTCGCTCACCGGCGCCCCGCTGACCTCGATCACCTGGAGGCTGCAGGGGGTGCGCGGCGGCGAGGACATGATCGACCCGGTACGCGGCCCGCTATCGACCGGCGGCCTCTACGGTGAGCGGGCCGGCTGGTCGCTGCCCGGCTACCCGGATGGCAGCTGGACGCCGGTCACCCTGCCGACGACCGACACCACGCCGGGTGTGTCGTGGTACCGCACCAATGTCGCCCTGCACCTGCCGAAGGGGCAGGACACCTCCCTCGGGCTGACGATCAGCGACGACCCGTCCCGCCAATACCGGGCGACACTGTTCGTGAACGGCTGGCAGGTCGGCAACTACGTCAACTACAAGGGGCCGCAGCACAGCTTCCCGGTGCCGAACGGCATCCTCAACCCCGACGGTACGAACAGCATCGCGATCGCCGTGTGGAATCTGGATGGCTCGACCGGCGGGCTGGGCCAGGTCTCGCTCACCAACTACGGCAGCTACGCGTCGCCGCTGAGGGTCGCGCAGAACGACAGCCCGCGCTACGACCCGCGCAAGTACGCGATGCCCAAGCCGCCGGGCACGGCCGTCGACCTCCAGGTGCCTGACGATGTCCAGGCCGGGCAGACGTTCACGGCCACAGCGACGGTGACCGTGCCGGCCGACACCCCGAACGCGACCGGCCTCACCGCGTCGCTGAACCTGCCCGACGGGTGGACGGCCGGGCCTGCCAGCCCGGCGGCGGTGAACGTGGTACATCCCGGCGGCTCGGCCACGTTCACCTGGCAGGTCCAGACGGCCTCCGGCCAGCTGGCTCCGGCCTCGGCCCTCACCGCGGTCATCAGGTACACCCAGCGCGCCCGCCCGGCGAGCAACTCCGACGAGCGGATCATCCGGTCGGTGCCGCCGCCCCCGCCGCCCGGCACTGACGCGGTCAGCGACCTGCCCTTCCTGTCGGCCACCAACGGCTGGGGGCCGGTCGAGCGCGACACCAGCAACGGCGAGCAGGCCGCAGGCGACGGCCACCCGATCACCATCAACGGCGCCACCTACGCCAAGGGCCTCGGCACCAACGCGATCAGCGACGTCGAGATCTACCTCGGCGGGCACTGCACACGGTTCACCGCCATGGTCGGTGTCGACGATGAGCAGAACGGAGCGGGCACGGTGACCTTCAGCGTGGCCGCCGACGGCAAGACCCTGGCGACGACCCCGACCATCCGCGGGCACCAGCCGGCTACGTCGCTCGACGTCGACGTCACCGGCGCCCAGGTCCTGGACCTCATCGTCGGCGATGCAGGCGACGGCAACGGCAACGACCACGGCGACTGGGCAATACCGACCCTCACCTGCACGTGACCGATCCGCGCGGACCCGGTGCACCAACGGATCGGGGCCACGCGTTGGCGATGCTGCACCCGGACCGTATTCGGCGGGCAAGGATGCGGGGGACTCAGCTGGACTTGATGGGACATGATCCAGAACCTGCGTCGTGCTGACCAGGCACTCTCCGGGACTACGGACGCCACACGGACAGAGCGCGGTATTCACGCTGCGGAAATGCAGGAACAGCAGGTCAGTGGCTATTCCGGTGGGCCGGGGATGGGTGCCGTGTCGCCTTGGCTAGGCGGGTCTGGTACCTCGTAACGGCATTGCCTGTGCCTGGTGGTCTTGCCGGGGCTAGCTGGCGGGATGGTGCTCGCTGGCTGGCCCGGGGGCGCCAAGGAGGCGGGCGGTGGCCAGCTTCATCTGATGGTCGGTCAGGGCGGCCTCGGGCAGCGGGTGGGCGCGCTCGGCACGGTAGGCGTCCAGCATGAGGTGCAGGTGCCGCCGCCATGCGCGGGGTGCCACGCCGTAGGTTGCCCCGATGATCCGGCTGTGGGACCAGAGCAGGACGAACATGTCGTTGAGGACGAGGTCGGGCCGTACGGCCCCGTGTTCCTGGGCGCGGGTGAGCAGGCTCCTCCACAATTGGTGGATGCGGGCCCGCACGCGCGCGGCATCCCCGGTGGCTGGCCGGTCAGCCGAGGCCAGTTCGTTGAATCCCAGGTCCCCGGCCTGCAGGCCGCACAGGGTCTCCAGGAACAGCACGAATCCTTCCCAGGCATCCTCACAGGCCAGCGCCTGCTCGCCGGTGTCTGCGACGATGCGCAGCTTGTCGGCGAACACCGCGACCAGGAGATCGTCCCTGGTCGGGAAGTGCCGGTAGAGGGTGCCGATGGCCACGCCCGCCGCGCGGGCCACTTGCTGCAGGGAGGCGTTCAGCCCGTGCTCGGCGAATGTTTCACGGGCCGCGACCAGCAGGGCCTCGCGGTTGCGCAGGCCGTCGCTGCGCAGCGCGCGCGGTGTTCCCGGGCTGGCGCTCATCCTGCTTACAGTACCAAACGGAGGGGGGCCTCACGTTAGCTGATATGCTCAGCCCTGCCCCAGGACGCCTCCCGCTGCCCGCTGACGACAGGACCTGCCCGCCATGACCACAGATCCCGCCCCGCGGACGGCAGGCGTGCTTCGCTACCGGACATTCGGCCGGCTGACCGGCCTGCGGGTATCGGAACTTGCCCTGGGCACGGCGAACTTCGGCGCCGGGCCCGGCGCCCGGGCCGAGCCGGCCCAGGCCCGCGCTATCTTCGAGGCCTTCGCCGAGGCCGGGGGCACCTTCCTGGACACCGCCGATGCCTACCAGGGCGGCAGCGCCGAGGAACTGACCGGCGAGTTCCTGGCCGGGCGCCGCGACGACTTCGTCCTGGCCACTAAATACACCCGCAGCGCCGCGGCGGGCGCTGGCGTCAGCGCCACGGGGAACAGCAGGCGCATCGCGGTCCGGTCGCTGGAGGCCAGCCTGAGGCGGCTGCGCACGGATCACGTCGACCTGTACTGGGTGCACCTGCCGGACGCCGTCACCCCGGTGGAGGAGATCCTGGCCACCTTCGACGACCTGGTGCACGCCGGGAAGATCCTCTATGGCGGCCTGTCGAACTTCCCGGCATGGCGGGTCGCTTCCGCCGCGACCACCGCGCGGCTGCGAGGCAGCAGTTCCCTGGTGGGCGTCCAATACGAATACAGCCTGGCCAACCGCGCTGCCGACCAGGAACTGCTGCCCGCCGCCGAGGCATTCGGGCTGGGCGCCTGCCTGTACGCCCCGCTGGGCGGCGGCCTGCTCACCGGCAAATACCGCCAGGGCACGGGTGGACGGCTCGCCGCGTGGGGCCGCGGCGTCCGCACCGAGGACACCGCCCAGCTCACGGCCGTCCTGGACACCGTCGTCGCCATAGCCGGGGAGACCGGCGCCACGGCCGGCCAAGTAGCCACCGCCTGGCTGATGGAGCGGGCAGCCCGCTCCGCTACCGCGCTGGTACCCGTCATCGGCCCTCGTACCACAGGGCAGCTCCACGACTACCTCGCCGCGCTCGAGCTGACCCTGAGCGCGGCGCAGTACGACCGGCTGACCCAGGTCAGCGCCATCACTCACGACGAAGGCCAGTCATTCGCGTTCGGCGCAGACGCCCAGCGGTTCCGCCAGCAGCCAGTACCAGTGGTCTGAAACCTCACATCTCCGGGGCAGATAGCCCGCCGGACGATCGCTAGGCCGACCACCCTAATATGCGTGCCGCCCTCGACCAGCGCCCCGGATCCACCAGCCGCCCATATCGGCGGTCATGGAATGTCAGGCCGCTCACCCCACCTGACCGGATGGACTGGTTGGTCAGCGGGGCGCCAGCCGGAAGATGGGCCAGCCGATCTCGGTGCGCCAGGCTCCCGGCTCCGGGTCGTCCCGGGGGCCGACGAGGTAGGTCTCGTGGATGGGCCCGTCGACGGCCAGGGCGTGCTCGACGACCCATGCCCCGAGGCGCCCGTAGGTGACGTCGATGTCGTCGTGCGGCCCGTGGTGCACCGTGCTGGCCAGCTCCACAGGCGGCAGCACGACCGGGGCGACCCGGCCACGGACAGGCGGCCCCGCCGCTGGACAGTAGACCAGGACGTCGCCGTAGCCGGCCGTGAACAGCTCGTTGGCGTACCGGCCACCGGGTGGCCCGGACGCTTCGCAGCCTGCGACGGCTTCGTCCAGCTCAGCCATAGCGGCGTCATACCAGGCCAGCATGTCGGCATGATCGACGGTGCCGCTGATCCCGGCGACCGTCCGCGCCGGCAGCGAGCGCAGCCGCACCTGGAGTTGCTCGACGTCCGGCCGCAGGAGCTGGCGCAGCGACGTGACCGCCGCCCGGGTGCGGTCGAGCCGGGCCTCCAGCCGCTGCAGGTGGCCGACGATCAGCTCGGCTCGTTCCTGAGGGTCCTCGGTCGCCAGGATCTCGCCCACCTCGGCGAGCGGCACGTCCAGTTCCCGCAGCCGGTGGATCACTTGCGCGGACGGGATCTGCGCACTGGTGTAGTAGCGGTAGCCGCTCGACGGGTCGACCGTGGCCGGCGCCAGCAGGCCAGACTCGTGATAACGGCGCAGGGTTCGCACACTCAGGTGGGTCAGCTGCGCGAACTCCCCAATGGTCAGGCCCTGCTGCACCCTGCCACTGTGCACCCTCTCCCCGCAGGAGGGTCAACTGGGCCCCTGCGGCTTGACCCTCCCGCAGCGGGAGGCCCCACGGTGAACAGGTCAGCAGATCGCCACCGGAAGGAATGCCGTGACCAGTTCCGCCGAGACTATCCCCCTGAGCCAGCTGCCCGCGTCGATCAGCAGCTATCTCGTCGCGCACCAGGCCCGCGACCTCGACACCGCGGTCGGCTACTACACCGAGGACGCCGTCGCGGTCGACGAGGGCCACACCTACCGCGGTCCCCAGCAGATCCGGGACTGGCTGGCCACCGCCGCCAGCGAGTACACCTACACGATTGAGCTGACCGGCGCCCGCCGCATCGATGACGAGCGCTACGTGGCGATCCATCACCTGGAGGGCAACTTCCCCGGCGGGGTCGCCGACCTGCAGTTCAAGTTCACGCTGCGCGAGGGACGGATCAGCCGGCTCACGATCGAGCCGTGACCGGCCTCACAGCGTCTGGAGGTTCCCGCCGTCGATAACGATCTCCGTGCCGGTGATGTAGGAGGCGGCATCCGAGGCGAGAAACGCGATCAGCCTGGCCACCTCGGCTGGATCGCCCGGCCGGCCGAGCGGCACCCCGCCGATCGCGGTGATCAGCTCGGCTACCGCCTGCTCGCGGGTCCCGCCGGTACTCTGGCGGATCTGCTCGATGCGCTGCTCCGCGAGGCTGGTGGCGATGAAGCCCGGAGTCACGACATTGACCCGGATGCCGTGGGGCGCGAACTCCGTGGCGAGCATCTTGCTGTAGCTGACCAGGGCCGCCTTCGCGGGGCCGTAGGCCGGCGACAACGGACTCGGGCGCTTCCACTGGGCCGAGGAGACGTGCACGATCGAGCCGGTGCCCTGACTGACCATGCGGGGCAGGAGCTCCCGGTCGATGCGCACCGCAGAGAGCAGGTTGGTGGCCAGGGCAGCGTCCCAGTCAGCATCCGACAGCGCCAGCGCGCCGCCGGGCTTGGCGAACGACGCGCCGACGCAATGCACGATCACATCGATGCCGCCGAGGTCGCGTGTCACAGCGTCGGCTATCGCCCGCGCGCCGTCCGGCGTGGCAGCGTCCGCGACGACGGACAACTGACCGGCGTCGTCCGGCCGGGTACGAGCGGCCACGATGACCTGCGCGCCCAGGTGCGCCAGCAACCCGGCAGCAGCAGCGCCCATACCACGCGTACCACCGCTGACCAGGATGCGCTTGCCCTGCAGGATCTCCGTTGACTCAGTGTTCATCGCCCGAGCGTCCGGCCTCCCGCAGGGAGAGAGTCAAGCCCGCGGGCCAGGCGCTCGCCGTCGAGCCTGGGTCGCTTGCCCCGCACAACCCGCCGAGATCGACATCGCTGCCACGCGGCGGCCGAGCGCTGCTGCAGACGGCCTGCACGGCCGGGGAACTGTCATCGCGAACGCAGTTCGGAGTAGAACCTCGCCAACGCGCCGGGGCGTCTGGGTGCTGAGGCATCGCACATCTCCGGCCGACATTGATCGCGCAGGGTGATCGGCTTGCCTGGCCGCACGCTCGTGTAACCGCCGTTGTTCGGTGCGGCCGACGAACTCCATGCAGGTCAAGGAGGGCCATCCAGATGAGCGCGGCCAGGGGTGCTGCCGGGGACCAGGACCCGGCCGTTCACTGCGCCCGGCGGGCGAGCAGGGCGAAGGAGTTCGGCAAGCGCCCGCCCCATGCCGCGGCGGAGACACCGCCCGCACGCCAGAATGGCTCCGGGTATTCGCCGAGGTGCAGGATCTCCATGCCGGCCGCCGCTACTGCGGTGACGACCTGGCCGAGGGTCCACTGCCATTCCACCGCCCCGCGAGCCGGGAACGTGTCGTTGACATGGCTGCGGGCGAAGTAACTGCGATCCTCCCGGATCCGCGGATGGTCCTCGTCCCACGTCCACAAGATCACCGCCGGATGCGCTTCGTAGACGAACAGGTGCCCCGAGGGCCGGAGCAGGCGCGCAACGTCGCGAGCCCATCCGGCCAGGTCGGGCATCCAGATCAGGGCGCCCTTCCCGGTGTAGACCAGATCGGCGCTCGCGTCGGCCAGCGGTGCCCCGGGAACCGCGGCGGCGACGTACCGGCAGGCGGCGCCGAGCTCGTCCGCACGGCGCTGCGCGGCGCGGACGGCCACCTGGCTGTAGTCGATTCCGACCACGGATCGCGCCCCCGCCTGCACGAGGGCGACATCATCCAGGCCGTGACCGCTCTGCAGGTGCACGACCTCAGGCGAGCAGCGCAATATCTCCCGCAGGAGATCCCGCTCCGTGCCGGTGAGCGAGGAGCCGGACGCCGCCTGCGCCAGGAGATCGCCATACTCGCGAACGTACTTCTGGGACGCCGCCTCCCAGGCCATCCTGTTCGCCTGCGCCGTGGAATCCACAACGCGATGCTGATGCCGGCGCCGCCGCCCGTCAAGCGCTTAAGCCCGCTCTGACCATCCAGCACGCAACGGCACCCGCCCCGTTCCGGCACGCACTCACCCTCGGCAATTGAGTGTTCGGCTTCTCCTCTTGCCTGCGTGCAGGGCGGGGGAACATCACGAGCCTGGACCGCATCGCCCGGCGGCAGGACGGACGTCAGGCATGCCGAGGTGCAGTCCGGGACGATGAGCTCGTCAGCGCCGGCGCCCCGCGTCGTCGCGGTGGCTCCAGGGCGGCGGGGTCCGCCCGAGCGCGTGCTCCGCAGCATGTAGCTCCGCGGCTTCGCCTACTTTCACGTTCCCGGTGCTCGGACCGATGAGTACCGCCGCCGTCGATCGTCAGTACTGACATGGCTACTCCTACACCCCGGGCGAAGAACCTCGCCGATCTTTACGACCTCGCCCCACTCGACTGGACCGATGTGCGCCGGACGCTCGAGACCAGCCTGACCCAGGAACCCGGCACCGGCGGACCCGGCCACCACACCTTCTGGTTGTCGACAATCGACGTCGGCGGCCGGCCCCACATGACCGCCGTCGGCGCCTTCTGGGTCGACGGCCGCTACTACTTCTGCGGCGGTCCGCGGTCGCGCAAGATCCGGAACATCGAGCGTGACCCGCGCTGCGCCTTCGGCGTCGCCATCCACGGCTACGACGTCGCGCTCGAGGGCCGGGCCGCCCGCGTCACCGACGACACGCTGCTGCAGCGCCTCGCCCAGGTGTTCGCCGAGGGCGGCTGGGCACCGACCGTGGCCGACGGCGGCTTCACCCACGACTACAGCGCCCCCAGCGCCGGCCCGCCGCCGTGGTACGTCTACGAATTCACGCCCGAGGATGCCTACGCGGTCGCCACCAAGGAGCCCGGCGGCGCCACCCGGTGGACCTTCTGACTCTGGGGCGGGGCGAGTTCGGCCTCGGCGCGGAACGCGTCTCCGTCATCGATCGTGAGGTTGGCGAGCCCGACCCGCGTTCATAGCGGCCGAACTGTAGCGCCGATCGGGATGTCCCAATGCCTGGTCTCCGCCACTGCTCCGCGGTGATCACGCTTTGTGACAAGGTCCGCCATCCCTGTCTGGCTCGCGCGAACAAGGCTGGTGGTCAGCTGCCGAGGCTCCGGCCGCCGTCGACGACAATGCGCTGGCCGGTTATGAAGCCGGCGCTTTCGGAGGCGAGGAAGCTCACGGCGTGGGCGATGTCGCCGGGGGTTCCCATCCGCCCGGCGGGCACTGAGGAGAGATAAGCATGCCTGATTTCGTCCGGGACGTCCGCGTGGCGTTCAACGGGGACGAAGCCGGGCGCGACCGTGTTCACGGTGATACCGGACGGGGCGAGTTCGCGGGCCCAGCTGCGGGTCAGGCCTATCTGCGCGCTCTTGGCGGTGGCATAGGCGGACCTGCCGGGGGGTGGCCGGCAGGCGACTTCGGAGTCGATGTGCACGATGCGGCCGTACCGCCGAGACTGCATCCCGGGCAGCACCGCGCGGCCGAGCAGTACCGGGCTCTTGACGAAGAAGTTCAGCTGGGCGAGGTGGTCGGCCCACGCCACATCGGTCACCGGGGCTTCGGGCTGCGGGCCGGTGGCGTTGAGCACCAGCACATCAACCGGGCCGAAACGGCCGGTGATCGCGGCGACCAGCTCGGTAACCTGCAGCTCATCGGTGACGTCGGCGCAGAAGGCCTCGGCGACACCACCGTGGTCACGGATGCTGCGGCCGACGTCACGTGCCTGCTTGTCGCCGCGGCGGCCGTTGACCGCGACGGCGAGGCCGTCCTGGGCCAGACGCTGCGCGATCGCGGCGCCCAGGCCGCGGGAGCTGCCCGTCACCAACGCGACACGCCCATGCGCCACCGGCATGTGGCGATCATTCCACTCCGCTGAGCGCATTGGGCCGACTCGAGCGCTGAGCAGAGCAGGGTCGAGCAGCGCCGGTGTCGAGCAAGGCCGGCCGAGATGGGGTTCCTCTGGGGTCGGCTTACTGCTTTCCTGGTACCGCGAGGTCCTTTGTAGCGGAGTCGAGATGAGCGCACTGCAGGTCGCGCCCGCGACGCCACGTGAGAGGCGGTCACCGCATGCGTTCCGACATCACCCCCGGCGGTATCTTCCCCGATTACGCGCTGCCCGACCACACCGGCACCGTCCGCGCGCTCAGCGAGCTCCAGGGCCGCGATCCGCTGATCCTCATGCTCTCGCGCGGCCACTACTGCCCGAAAGAGCACCAGCAGCACCTCGATCTGGCGGCGTTCCAGCCGAAGGTCGCGGTGGCCTACACCCAGATGGTCACGATCTCGACCGACGAGCACCACACGCTGCAGGAGTTCCGCGCGTCGGTTGGCGCCCAGTGGACCTTCCTCTCCGACCCCGGGCGGACGATCCAGAAGGACCTCGATATCCAGGAGTACACCGACCCCGACCACGACCCGATGATCCCGCACACGCTCGTGCTCAAGCCGGGACTGGTCGTCCACAGCATTTACAACGGCTACTGGTTCTGGGGCCGCCCGTCGGTCGACGACCTCTGGCGTGACCTGCGCGCGGCCACGAGTGAGATCCGCCCGGACTGGGATCTGAGCACGCCGGGGCTCCGCGAGGCCTGGGCCGCGGGCGACCGCTCGCCTTTCCACGGATGGGACAGGCGGCCCGGTTGAGCCCCTGGCCGCGACGCGGATCGGTCCGGCGGCTGCGCTCGATTTCCATGCGCCTGGCGCGGCCCGCTTGAGCAGGCGTCGAGGCTGGGTCACCGGTGCGGTGTTCGAGGCCGAGGCCGGCTTCGGCGCTCCGCGGGAGGTCTTCGACCATGCCAATAACCTCGCGGAGGTTGCGCCCCAGCGCGCGCCAGGTCTTTGCCCAGGCACGGGTGCCGGGACCGGGTGCCTGCCTCAGTACTTGTTCGCGACGAACAGTGTCTGGGCCGGGAACTTCGTGAGGATCTCGGTGCCGTAATCGGTGACGACGACCTCCTCCTCGATGCGCGCTGCGGAGATGCCGTCGGAGGCCGGGCAGTAGGTCTCCATCGCGAAGACCATGCCCGCCTGGAGCTCGATCGGGTTCTCTAGCGAGTTGAGGCGCGAGATGATCGGCCGCTCGTGCAGGCCGAGGCCGAGTCCGTGCGCGAACTGCAGGCCGAAGGCGGCGAGTTCGTTCTCGAAGCCGAAGTCCTCCGCCCGCGGCAGGACGCGGGCGACGACGTCGGTCGAGACGCCGGGCTTGATGGCGGCGATCGCCGTGTCCATCCACTCTCGCGCGCGGGAGTAGGCGTCGTGCTGGCTCTCGGTCGCGCTGCCGACTCCGAAGGTGCGGTAATAGCAGGTCCGGTAGCCGTTGAAGGAGTGGATGATGTCGAAGAAGGCCTGGTCGCCGGGCCGGATGATGCGGTCGGTGAAGTTGTGCGGATGCGGGTTGCACCGCTCCCCCGAGATCGCGTTGACCGCCTCCACCTGGTCGCTGCCGAGCTCGTACAGTCGCTTGTTCGCGAGCGCGACGATCTCGTTCTCGCGCACGCCCGGCTTGAGCACATCGACGATGTCCTGGTAGACGCCGTCGACCATCGCCGCCGCCTGGTTGAGCAGCATGATCTCGTCCGGCGACTTGATGACGCGGGCGTCGAGCATAGATTGCTGGGCGTCGCGCACTGCGATGCCCTGCCGCTCGAGCTCGAACAGGAACGGGGGCTCGACGATGTCGATGCCGAGCGGAGCGTCAGCGATCCCGGCCTCCGTGAGCAGCGACTTGATCTCGGTCACCGCGTTGCGCATGAGGCCCGCCTCGGGGGCGACCGCACCGCGGAAGCCGAGGAACCCGGGCCGCCAGCTCTCGTCCGGCAGCCACTTCGAGTACAGCTTGTGATGCCGCACCGCCGAGCCGAAATCCCACAGTATCGGGTCCCGGTCCCGGAACAGCAGGGCGTAGCGGATCATCTTGTCGCCGAGCGCACCGCCGATCCAGGTCTGTGTTGTGTAGCGGATGTTGTAGAAGTCGAAGAGCAGGAAGGCGCCGCACTCGCTCGCCTCCAGAGCCGCCCGGGCCCGCGCCATGCGGTACCCGCGCAGCCGGCCGAAGTCGACGCGCTCCTCGTAGTCGACCCCCATCTGGCCGGGGGCACCGAGGGGCCGCACGCCCGCTGGACGCTCCGCTGGGGTCATGACGCCCGCTGCGCCAGTAGCCAATCTCTTCCTCCTTCGACCTCGCGGTGCAATCGATTGCGGATCTTGGCCGCGATCGCTTTCCCGCTAAGTCTGCCACGCGGGGAAAGCGGATCAAGGCAGTGGACTCGGTCCGGCCAGGACCGCTGCCACCAGTACAGGCAACGGGTCAGGCGAAGATCTCGGGGTGCTTCTCCAGCTCTAGCCGCGTGCGGCGGATGTGCATGATGAGCACCCGCTCGGCGTCGTCCGGGTTCTGCCTGCGGATGCAGTCGAGCAGCAGGCGGTGCTCCAGGTGCGTGACGCTCAGGCCGGCCTGCGCCGCCAGCCTGGTGAACTCGCGCCGGTAGTGCTGGGTCGTGTTCCACATGCGGTGAATGATCTGCCACATCTCGCTCGACGCCGCGCCCGCGTAGCTGGACAGGTGGAACTCCCGGTCGGCACGCATGAAGGCGTCGAGTTCGGCCCCTGCCGCCATCTCGTCGGCGAGCTGGCCGAGGCGGTCGACCGCCTCGGCGCCAAGGTTCGGCATGCTGGTGCGGAGCAGGAGGGGTTCTAGCCGCTCGCGGATGAGGTAGGTCTCGACGCACTCGCTGAGGGTCAGCTTGGTGACCCAGGCGCCCGAGTTGGCGACGAGGGTGACAAGCCCCTCGGAGTCGAGCATCCGCAGTGCCTCACGCACGGGGATGCGGCTCGCGCCGGAGCGGGCCGCGACGTCTTCCTGCCTGATGCGGGCGCCGGGCAGGTAGCTCCCGTCCAGAATCGCGGTGCGGAGGCTGTCCGCGATCCGGTGGCTCGCGACGTTCTCGCGGTAGCCGGTGTCGTGACTCATCATGGTCACTCTGCCGGATACCCCGGATGCCAGAGCTTGACGGCTGCTTCCTTTTCGTATGCCTTCCCCTCCGGGAAGCTCACGAGCTCGAACTGCATGCCCCATGGGCTGAGGAAGTACTGCCAGCGCTGCCCGGCCGAGGCGTTGCGGCTCGCGACCGGCCCGGCGAGCAGCCGCACGCCCTTCGCGCGCAGGTAGGCGACGGCCTCATCCATGTTGTCGACGTAGAGGGCGATGTGGTGGCCGCCGAGGTCGCTGTTGCGCGGCTGCGGCCGCTGGCCCGGCCGGGCCTCGTACTCGAAGACCTCGACGTTGAGGCCGAAGCGGCAGCGGTAGAACCGGAGGTCCCTCACGACCGCGCGCGGCTCGACGTTGAGGTGATCGAGCATCCACTCGTCGTCGTGCCGCATCTCGGGCAGCGAGTAGACGTAGTCGAAGCCCAGCACGTCCACGAAGAAGGCGTGCGCCTGCTCCATATCGGGGACGGTGATGCCGATGTGGTCGCCGCCGCGCAGTCCGGGGATGCCGGTGCCCATGGTTCCTCCTCGCCGGATATGTATCCAATATCTCTGACTCTGATGTGTATTTCTAGGGATTCTGTCAAATTTATTATTGATATGGATACATTTGCGCGATAGCCTTCTGCCAGGCGGTCAGCACATCGAGGGAGATGCGGATGCCACGTGAGAAGCGCCTTCACCCCGCCGCGGAGTGGACTGAGCTGAGCACGACGGCGGCGGACTGGAGGGCCGCCGACCCCGGGTTGCTCGCGACCATGCTCGGGCAGCTGCACCTCATCCGGGCCTTCGAGGAGACGGTCCTCGAACTCGCCGGCGAGGGACTGGTCCACGGCCCCGCGCACTCCAGCATCGGCCAGGAGGGCGGCGCGGTCGGATCCATCGTCTCGCTGCGATCGACGGACGCCGTCAACGGCTCCCATCGCGGCCACCACCAGTTCCTCGCCAAGGCCATCACGCACGTGACGAAGGGCGTGCTCGACCCGGCGGACCTCGTGACGCCGGAGGTCCAGACCGTGCTGCAGCGCACGCTCGCCGAGATCCTCGGGCTGGCCCAGGGCTACTGCAGCGGCCGCGGCGGTTCCATGCACCTGCAGTGGTTTGAGGCCGGGGCGCTCGGCACCAACGCCATTGTCGGGGGCGGTGTGCCGATGGCGGCGGGCAACGCCTGGGCGCAGAAGCACTCCGGCACCGACGACCTCACGGTCACCTACTTTGGCGACGGTGCGGCCAACATCGGCTCGGTGCTGGAGAGCCTCAACCTGACGTCCGCGTGGAGTCTGCCGCTCTGCTTCTTCATCGAGAACAACCTCTACGCCGTCTCGACCGGCGTCGAGGAGGCCACCGGGGAGCCGCGACTGTCGGCGCGTGCGCTCGGCTTCGGCATCCCCGCCTGGCGGGTCGACGGCATGGACCCGCTCGCCGTGCACCTCGCGATGCAGCGAGCGCAGGAGCGGTTGCGCGCAGGTGAGGGCCCCGTCGTCGTCGAAGCGCTCGTCTACCGCTTCTTCCACCAGAACGGGCCCTTCCCCGGCAGCGCCTTCGGCTACCGCACCAAGGAGGAAGAGGCCGCGTGGCGTGCCCGTGACCCGCTCGGCCGCGTCGCGGGAGAGATGACCAAGCTCGGCCTCATCGACGAGGCGGGAGTCGCATCCGTGCGCGAGCAGGCGCTGCAGGCCATGAGGCTGGCCGCCGACGCGCTCGTCGAGCGGGACCCGGACACCAAGCCCGGCGTTCGCCGCATCCGCCCCGAACTGTGGCCGGATCCCGCCTTCGTCGACGTCGGCATCCGCGGCGACCTCTCCGAACTCGCCGATGCGCGCACGGTCGAGCAACGGGACTTCACCGGTGAGCTCAAACGCGGCAAGTTCATCGACGCCGTGGCCAGGGTCATGGACCGGCGCATGGGCGAGGACCCGCGCATCGTCGTCCTCGGCGAGGACGTGCACCGGCTCAACGGTGGCACGAACGGCGCCACAAAGGGCCTGGCGAAGAAGTATCCCGGTCGCGTGCTCGGCACTCCGATCAGCGAGAACGCCTTCGCCGGGCTCGGCGGCGGTCTCGCCCTCGACGGCCGCTTCCGCCCGGTCGTCGAGTTCATGTACCCCGACTTCCTCTGGGTCGCTGCCGACCAGGTGTTCAACCAGATCGGCAAGGCCCGCCACATGTTCGGAGGCCTCAACCCGGTGCCGCTCGTGCTGCGCACGAAGGTCGCCATGGGCTCCGGCTACGGCTCCCAGCACCTCATGGACCCCGCGGGCACCTTCGCGACGAGCCCCGGCTGGCGGATCATGGCCGCCTCGACCCCCTATGACTACGTGGGCCTGATGAACGCGGCGCTCGCGATCGGCGACCCGGTGCTCATGCTCGAGCATGTCGACCTCTACGGCGCCGAGGGCGAGATCCCAGTCGACGACCTCGACTACCAGATCCCCTTCGGCAAGGCCGCCGTGCGGCGCGAGGGCCAGGACGTCACGGTGCTCACGTATCTCTCGATGGTCGAGCACGCGCGGCAGGCGATAGAGCAGACCGGGGTCGACGCCGAGCTCATCGACCTGCGCTTCCTCGACCGGGCGAGCCTGGACTGGCGATGCGTCGGTGACAGCATCAAGAAGACGAACGCGGTGCTCATCGTCGAGCAGGGGGCGCAGGGCACTTCCTACGGCGGCTGGCTCGCCGACGAGGTCCAGCGCCGCTTCTTCGACTGGCTCGACCAGCCCGTGCAGCGCGTGACGGGCTCCGAGGCGAGCCCGAGCATCTCGAAGGTGCTCGAGCGCGCGGCGATCGCCCGCACCGAGGAAGTCGTCGCAGGTCTCGAACGGGTGCGCGCCGGCTTCGGGAGGGCCGGCTGATGGCGTCGGTCGTGCGGATGCCGAGCGTGCTCGCCGGCGCGTCGGAGGCGGCGATCGCGAGCTGGCTCGTCGCCCCCGGCGACACCGTCGCTGTCGGAGACCCGCTCGCTGAGATCGAGACCGAGAAGGCGATCGTCGAGTACGGCGCGGAGGAGGCGGGGGTCGTCGGCCGGATCGTGCTCGCCGCGGGCGGCACCGGCGAGATTGGCGCGCCCATCGCTGTGCTGGTGAAGGACGGCGAGACGGACGCCGACATCGACGCCGCTCTCGGCGGCGAAGCATCCGCCGCCGCTCCTGCTGCTCCTGCTGCTCCCGCCGCGGCGACGGTACCCTCCGCCGCCCCCGCCCGGCCGGGGGCCCTTTCCGCTCCCGTCGCGCCGGCTGACCCGGCCGCGCAGCGGCCGGACGGGGGTCAAGCGACCCAGGCCGCCGCCCAGACCCGCATGTTCGCGAGCCCGATCGTGCGCAAGATCGCCCGCGATAAGGGCATCGACCTGGCCGCCATCGCCGGGACGGGCCCGAACGGCCGGATCGTCCGCCGCGACCTCGAACGGCACGCCGACCAGCGCCAGCCGGCTGCGGGCGAGCCTCGCGCTGGAGCCCAGGCGGTCCCGCCGCCCGCCGCCGCCCAGGCATCCGCCGCCGACACGCTCATCCCGCACACGCCTATCCGGCGCGCCATCGCGCGCCGCCTCACCGAGAGCAAGGCGACGACGCCGCACTTCTACATGACCGCGGAGTGCGTCGTCGACGAGCTGCTCGGGCTGCGCAAGCGGATCAACGAGACCGCACCGGTAAAGATCTCGGTGAACGACTTTGTCATCATGGCGGTCGCCGCGGCCTTCCAGGACGTGCCGGAGGCGAACGTCACCTGGAGCGACGAAGGGCTGGTGGCGCATGCATCCGTCGACGTGTCGATCGCCGTCGCGACCGAAGGCGGCCTGGTCACGCCCGTGCTGCGCAGCGTCGAGGCTAAGCGTCTCTCGGTGATCGCCGCGGAGGCGCAGGCTCTCGCGCAGCGCGCCCGAGACCGGCGGCTGCTGCAGCACGAGCTGGAGGGCGGCGCCTTCTCGATCTCGAACCTCGGCATGTACGGAACGCTGGAGTTCTCCGCGATCATCAACCCGCCGCAGTCCGGCATCCTCGCAGTGGGCGCGGCCAAACCGCAGGCGGTCGTCGTCGACGGCGCCGTGACCGTGGCGAACGTCATGCGCTGCACGCTCTCGGTCGACCATCGCGCGATCGACGGAGCTCTCGCGGCCCGCTGGCTGGCGGCATTCACGGCTCGGATTCAGAACCCGCTGGGCATGATCATCTGAGGCGACAGGGACAGCTCAGCAGGCCGGTGTCCTCGCTCGGCACCGAGGGCGGCCTGATCTGTGATTTCCAGTCCGGCGATACCAGCCTGCGCGTCCTGGAGAAGAGGAACCTCCAGCTGCCGCGCGGCAAGATCCGCGCGCTGCGGGCCGCCGGGCTCGTCGTGCAACGTCGGCGCAGCGACTACGCTGGGCCCGCGGGCCGGGTGATTGGGTGCCTGGTCCTGGTAGCCGCCGCGCAGGGGTGCGCCCACGTCAGGGAGTTTGCCTCATGAGCGACCCCGGGACGGAACCTGCCCAGGCCGCGGAACCCGCGGCTACCGCTGCGACGGCCGCGCCCGGGAAGGCGGATCCGTGGGACGATCCGCGGCTGCCCTGGAACGGGAAGCCGCGGGCAGCCGACATCCTCTGCTGGCTGGGCATCGTGCTCAGCGGCTTGTTCTACTGGGCCCTGCTGCCGTTGCGGGTGTCGCTGGTCGGCACTCACCCGGTAGTGGCTGAACTGCTGAATGGCGGTACCGAATCCATCATCTCGGCCGCCGCGTTCGCCAGGGCCGGGAACGGAACGCTGGCCGTGGTGGTGCTCGCCGCGATTCCAGGACTGATGAAGTCCGACGCTTTGTACTGGTGGGCGGGGCGGCTGTGGGGCGAGCGGTTCATCATGGTCCTGCCCGGGAGCCGGCGCGTGGCTAAGCACATGGCGCGCGTGCAGCGGGCCGGCCCCAAGTTCACCTGGCCAGCTGTGGTGGTCAGCTCCTTCCTCCCAATCCCCAGGGCGATCATCTATGTCATAGCTGGCTGGGCCGGGATGAGACTCGTCATGTTCCTCATCCTGGATCTGATCGGCGCTCTGCTGTGGATCGGCCTTCTCGCTGGGCTGGGGTACACGCTAGGTCACCACGCGGTCGTCGCGGCCGAGACCATCTCCCGCTACAGCTGGTGGTTCACGATCGGAATCGTGACGCTGAGCGTGCTTTCTATTGTGCGCTCGCAGCGCCGGCTGACGGCGGTCGCGGCGGCCTCAGCCGACCAGGACGGCGGATGACCTCCGGTGAGGTAAACCTGTCTGCGGCTGGCCGTGTCTCAGGCGATCTTCCGGCGGTAGGCCAGCATGGCGAAGGTATAGGCGACGAGCAGGACACCTACGCACCAGGCTAGGGCGGTCCAGATGGCGCTGCCGGTGGACTGCTGGGCTAGCAGGTCCCTGATCGTGTTCACGATCGAGGTGACCGGCTGGTTCTCCGCGAAGGCGCGGACCGGGCCGGGCATCGTGGCCGTTGGGACGAAGGCCGAGCTGATGAGCGGCAGGAAGATGAGCGGGTAGGAGAAGGCGCTCGCGCCGTCTGTGGACTTCGCCGTCAGGCCCGCGATCAGGGCGAGCCAGGTCAGGGTGAGGGTGAACAGGATGAGTATGCCGGCCACCGCGAGCCACGGCAGGACGCCAGCCGAGGAGCGGAAGCCCATGATGAGGCTTACCGCGATGATGACCACCACGGAGATCGCGTTGGCGACCAGCGAGGTCAGCACGTGGCCCCACAGCACTGACGAGCGGGTGATCGGCATCGAGTGGAACCGCTCGAAGATGCCGCCCTGCATGTCCTGGAAGAGGCGGTAGGCGGTATAGGAGATGCCGCTGGCGATTGCGATGAGCAGGATGCCGGGCATCAGGTAGTTCACGTAGTTGCTGGTGCCTGCCTTGATGGCGCCGCCGAACACGTAGCGGAACAGCAGCATGAAGGCGATCGGCATGATCGCCGTCGTGATGATGGTGTCCGGGCTGCGCAGGATGTGCCGCAGGGAGCGCTTGAGCATTACGGCCGTGTCGCTGAAGAAGTGGGGATTCATTTCTTGCCGCTTCCGGTGATGGCCAGGAAGATCTCTTCCAGGGTGGGCTGGCGTTCGACGTACTCGACCTTCGCGGGCGGGAGCAGCTTCCTCAGCTCCGCCAGGGTGCCGGAGGTGATGATGGTGCCGCCGTGCAGGATCGCGATCCGGTCGGCGAGCTTCTCGGCCTCGTCGAGGTACTGGGTGGTGAGGAGCACGGTGGTGCCGCCGCTGGCGAGGTCCTGGATGACCTGCCACACCTCGAGGCGGCCCTCCGGGTCGAGGCCGGTGGTCGGCTCGTCGAGGAAGACGACCTGTGGGTCGCCGATGAGGCTCATGGCGATGTCGAGGCGACGGCGCATGCCGCCGGAGTAGGTCGCTACCCGGCGCCCCGCCGCGTCGGCGAGGCCGAACCGGGCAAGCAGGCCGTCGGCGACCTTCGCCGTGCCCTTCACGCGCCGCAGCTCGGCGATCATGATGAGGTTCTCCCGGCCGGTGAGGATCTCATCCACCGCCGCGAACTGGCCGGTGAGGCTGATCGCGCTCCGGACCTTCGCGGGCTGCGCCGCAACGTCGAACCCGCTGACCGTGGCGGTGCCGCTGTCGGCCTTGAGGAGGGTGGCGAGGATCCGGACGAGCGTGGTCTTGCCGGCGCCGTTGGAGCCGAGCAGCGCGAAGATAGTCCCGCGCGCCACGTCGAGGTCGATGCCCTTGAGGACTTCCAGGTCCGTGTAGGACTTCCGCAGCCCGCGGACCTGTATTGCCGCTTCCATTCCATGCTTCCTTACTGGTGATCGGGGGGTCAGGACCGGTGGATGTCGATGTCGCCGCGGTCGGTGTGGACGCGGATCTCGGCGACCGTGTCGCTGGTCTCGGGGCCGTCGGCGGCGTCCAGGTCGCTGCGGACCACGCCGTTCTTCGAGTGCAGGTCCAGCCAGGCGGCCGTGCCCTCGGCGATCCCGATGCTGACGTCGCCGCGGCCGGTCTCTAGGTGGACGGTGCCGCTCACCACTTCGTCGATGCGAACCCGGCCCCAGGCGGTCCTGGCAGTGATGCCGGCGAGCGAGCGGCCGATGGTGATACTGCTGTTGGCGGACTTCACCTGCACGACACCGGCGGTCTCGCGGAGGGTGATGTCGCTGTTGGCGGACTTCACCTGCAGGGCGCCGGCCGTCCTGTCGACGGTGATAGAGCCGTTGGCGGACTCCAGCGTGGCGGCGCCTTCGAGGGTGCCGATCCGGATCGCCCCGTTGGAGGTGGTCACCTCGGCGGGGCCGGCCACCCGGTCCACGGTGACGGAGCCGATGGCAGCCTTGGCCTCCAGCCGGCTGACCTCTTCCACCTGGAGGTCGCCGATCGAGCTGTGCAGGATGGCCTCGCCGAGCGGGCCGGTGATGGTGATGGTCGCGAGGCTGCTGGCCTTGACGTGCGACCCGGCCGGCAGCCCGACGGTTACCTTGACGGAGCCGCGCGGGCCGATCAGGGACGCGAGGGGACCGAGCTTGGGCCGCTTGACCAGCAGCCGCCCGCCGGAGAACTCGACGGTGGTCTGCTCGGCGGCCTGCACGCTCGCCTCATCGGCCGGGTCGGCCGGGAGTACCTCGACGGCGGTGTCGGCGCGGTCACTCGCGGTGACCTGGAGGCGGCCGACGATGTCGATGTCGGCGGTGATGGGTTCGGGGGTGTCGAAAACAGGCATGGCGGTGCTCTCCTCATGGTCTGGTGGGGCGATCCCGGCCGCTGGGCCGGGCGGTGAGAATGGTGGAGTCGGACGGGCTAGCGCACCCAGCCGGTGTAGCTGCGCCCGCTGCGCGGCTGGCTGACGGGGCGGCTGCCCGCGCCTGGCTCGAACGCGGCGGAGATGGCGCGGACCAGCCAGGCGTTGACCGAGATCCCCTGCTGGCCGGCCGCCTCCTCGACGCGGGCCTTCAGGTGGTCGGGGAGCCGGAGGGTCATCCGCGCGGTGCCGCCGTCCTCGCCGGTAAGCGACCCGGTGAGGGGCCCGGCGATGGGCGGGGCCTCGGTCTCGTGGCCGGCCACGTCCTCTCGGGGCGGGACTGGCGGGGGTGTCACCACGAACGCCGGGTCGCCGCCGCGCAGCAGCACGTCGACCGATCCTGGGGCGAGGTCACGGGTGATCTCTCCTGCCGCAGCTGACAGCGCCTCCAGCAGGGCCAGCCGGGCGGCCGATTCAAGGGGGCCGGTGAGGCGCTCGGCCAGCGCGCGGGCTTCCGGGCCGCCAGCTTCGGCGGCCACGGCGAGTTCGCGCCGGAGGTTCTCGACATATGGCATCAGGTCCATGACTCCACTATGGTGTCAAGGTGACGTCGTGTCAAGTCGAATATGACGTCATGATGCGTACAGCGGCGTCACGATGATTGTGTTTGACGTCAGTAGCGCAGTCATGCTGCCGCCAACGTGCCGCGAAGAGAGCGAGGCGGCCCGTACGTGCAGCAGTTCACCGGCCAGCCCCGTCTGTGGCGCGTTCGGCACCAGCCCTCCGTGGCCTAGGCCAGCGCTCAGCCTTCGGCGAGCGCGCCGAGCAGCAGGTCTGCTATCTGGCCGGGCCGTTCCAGGTACGGCTGGTGCGCCATCCCGGGCAGCTCACGGTAGCGGGCATTAGACAGGTGGTCGGCCAGCTCATGGCTGCGGGCGATGAGGAACGGCACGTCAAGCTCGCCGCAGGCGACCGTCACCGGGACCTGGACCTCATCCAGGCGGCGCCATGCGTCCACGCCGCTGCCGCCCTCGTTCTCCCGGGCTCCGTTGCGCAGGATGATCGCGTTCATGTCGAGGGCCAGCGCCCTGGCCTCGCCGCCGACCCGGCCCTCGTGCCCGGCTGGCCCGTCTAGCCACAGCCAGGTCTCCAGGCGGTTGACCTCATCGAGATTCCCGGCGGCGATAGCCGCGTCGAGCAGCGCGTCGAACCGCTGGGTGTCCGGGTCAAGTTCGGGTTCCGGTGCGCCGCTGACCGCCGTTCCGATCAGCACCATGCCCGCGACACGGTCTGGGGCCAGCAGCGCGGTGTCCAGTGCCAGGCCGCCTCCAGCCGAGGCGCCGACGAGCCACGCCCGCTCGGCCCGCTCCCGGTCAAGGACGGCCAGCAGGTCATCGACGTGCGTGAAGGGGCTGGTGCTCACGGCGGACTCTCCGTAGCCTCGCCGGTCATAGGCCACCGCCGTCACCTGCACGGCCAGGTGTTCGGCCACCTGGCGCCAGCCGCGCCGGTCGGAGACCCCTTCGTGCAGCAGCACCACGAGCTGGGCGTTGCCCGGCCAGCGTTCCCCGGCCAAATCGCATCCCGTGCGCGCCATAACGAACCGCTCGCTCATGACGCCATCCTGGTCGGCTCAGTTCGGCGGCGGCAACGCATTACGCGCGACGCGAAGCCGGCCGACCGCCGGGACGCAGGTCCGGGCAGGGCGGCCAGACGCCATGCCTGCCGGCTGTGATGGATGGTGTCTTCGCAGTTCACGGGCATGGTCAGAGTCTTCTGACCACGGGCCGGGTGCCGCGTGATGATACTTTCGGGCGATCAGCTCCGACGAGCCCGGTGGAGGCAGCTGAATGCGACGCCTGGACGTTCAGATCCCCGCCCGACGGCCACAGCAACGGGACGCACCCCAGGCGCTCTACCGGACTCACCGCCAAGGCTCCTGAAGCCCATGCCACGTCGGGCACCTGAACTCGAGGCGCAACTGGAATGATCCGCCCCACGAGGGAGATCAGGGTCGGCGTCGTAGCCCCGGCCTATGTCAATGTCCCGCTGTGGGTGGCGCAGCAGCGCGGGTTCCTCGAGCGTCGCGGGCTCCGCGCCACCGAGCGGATTCTCGGCACCACCCACGGAGTGACGAGCGCGCTGCGGGACGGCGGGGTGGACATCGCGCTGACCGCGCCTGAGGGCAGCATCGCGGACGCGGTGGCTGGCGGCCCGCTCCGCGTGGTGGCTGGCCTCATCGACCGCCCGCCGCTGTCGATGATCGCGATACCCCGGCACCGCACGTTCGGCGACCTGCGCGGCGGCCGGATCGGGACATCATCCCTGAAGGAGGGCACCCGGCACGTCGCGGAGCGGATGCTCGCGGCGCAAGGCCTGACCTACCCGGCCGACTACGACTTCGCGCTCGAAGGCTCGCATGTCGAGCGATGGAAGGCCCTACAGGCCGGGACGATCGACGCGGCGCTGCAGATGATCCCGTATGACGGCATAGCCACCGACGCCGGCTTCACGAACCTCGGGCCAGTGACCGAGGAATTTGCGCTGAATGCCGTCTGCGTCGGTCTTCTGGCCGAACGGGCATTGGTCACGCCCTTCCTGCAGGCTCTCTCCGAGGCGGCGGAATGGTTCCGCGGCAACCTCCTGGAGTCGGCGGCTATCGCGGCGGCGCACACATCGATCGAGCCGCGCTATGCGCTGCGGGCCTGCGAGGCGCTGGCCGCGGGCGGGGTTATCCCGCGGGATCTGCGGTCCGGGCCCCGGGCCCTCGCCGCGGTGATCGAGGCACTGCGGTCCAGCGGCCTGATCCCGCCGGAAGCACCGGACCCGATCGCCGCCGCCGTCGATTATTCGTACCTCGGTTGAATGCGTACGGCGGGGCCGTCGCCGTCCGCCAATATGAGTGTCACCGGCACATTCCGCCGGCCAGGTCAGGTCAGGTGATGCTCCACCCGCCGTCGACGGTGACGCACTCGCCGGTGATGTAGGAGGCCAGGTCGGAGGCGAGGAAGGCGGCGACGTTGCCGATTTCCGCCGGTGTCCCGAGCCGCCCGAGCGGGGTTCGCGAGGTGATCGCCAGGCGCTCGGGTGTGTTGTCGATGTCGCGGGTCATCTCGGTGGCGACGAACCCGACCAGGATCGTGTTGACGCGGATGTCGTGCGGTGCCCACTCCAGCGCGAGCGTGCGCATCAGGCCGAGCAGGCCGCTCTTGGCCGCGGCGTAGGCGACGGTGTGAGGCAGGGCCGCCCGCTGGCTGGTCAGGGACCCGATGTAGAGAATGCTGCCGCGGCGGCCGGCGCTGATGAGCCTGCGTCCTGCGGCCTGGGTGAGGGCGAAGGCGGCCCGCAGGTGCAGGTCCATGATGAGGTCCCACTCGCGGAGCGGCACGTCGGTGGCCGGCCGGCGGAACTGATTGCCGGCCGCGTGCACGAGCACGTCGATGTGCCCGGCCTGCCCGATGGCGGCGTCGACCAGTTCCGGTGCGGAGCCCGCATCGCTGACGTCCCAGGGAAGCACGTCCGCCGTGCCTCCCCGCGCCTGCACGGCCAGCCTGACCGCATCGAGGCGGCTGGCCGTCCGCCCGGCCAGCACGACCCGCGCCCCGGCGTCGGCGAGTGCGTGCGCGATACCGGCCCCGATGCCGCTGCCCGCCCCGGTCACCAGCGCCCCGCGTCCCCCCAGGTCGATACCGGTGATGGCCATGCGGGAATTCTCGCTACGCCTGGCCCGGCCGGGCAAGCCGCCGGGCCATAAGGATGCACCGGCGTAGTCGCCGCGCTGGTGCGGCTGGGCGCCGGCCGCGGCACGGGGGGAGCGAAGCTCAACGGACTCGGAATGGAGTACCAGCGCGTCCCCGTCTCCTCCAGCAGCACGCATCGTGCGCAGTTTGCCCAGGTCATGGGCCGCGCGGATATAGTCTGGCTGATGTCCTTTTCGTCCTTCCAGCCGCTCCTCGGAGCAGGCGGTGAGGCCGCCCGGAGGCTGATCTCATGAGCAACCAGGCCACAACGTGATGCGCGCCGACGAGCTTCGCGCTATCAGCCTCTTCGATGGCCTGGCCGACGGCCAGCTCGCGGAACTGGCCGGGGGCGGCACCGAGGTTCGCATCGAGCCCGGCGTCGATCTGTTCCTGGAGGGTGAGCCCGCGGATTTCTGGTGGGTGCTCATTGATGGTGCCGTCGACCTCCTGCGTCATATCGGCCGTGAGGACACCGTGGTGGGGAGGATGGATGTGCCGGGGCGCTGGGCCGGGGGGTTCCGAGCCTGGGATGAGCACGGGGTCTATCTCGCGACCGGCCGGGGAGCGGCTGGCGGGCGGGTGCTCCGGATACCAGCGGAAGTGCTGCGTGCGGGGGTCAATGCCTGGTTCCCGTTTGGCAGCCACCTCATCCAGGGGTTGTACCGCACCGCGCGGTCCATCGAGGCCACGGCACGGCAGCGCGAGTCCCTGGTCACTCTGGGGACGCTCGCTGCTGGTTTCGCGCACGAGGTCAACAATCCGGCCGCTGCCGCCTCCCGGGCGGTTGACACACTCGATGACACCTGCCAGACGCTGCTTGCCTCCCTTGGCTGGCTGGCCCGCGCGGAGATCTCGGCCCTGCAGTTCACCGCGCTCGACACGCTGCGCCGGGAGATCGAGCCGCACGCAGTGGTCCAGGGCCCGCTGGCCCTGGCCGACCACGAGGACGCCCTGTCGTTGTGGCTTACCCGCCACGGCGTCGCCCGCGAGTGGACGATCGCCCCGCCGCTCGCCGCCGCCGGGGTCGATCTGGCCTGGTGCGAGCGGGCGGCGGCCGTGCTGGCGGGACCGGCCCTGGAACCGGGCCTGGAGTGGGTGGCGAGCGCGTTGTCCGCTGCGGCCCTGCTGTCGGAGATGAAGGAATCCGTGGCGCGCATCTCCGAGCTCGTCGCCGCCATCAAGTCCTACTCGCAGATGGACCGGGCCTCGATGCAGCAGATCGAGGTGACGGATGGCATCGAGAGCGCCCTGGTGATGCTCGGGCACAAGCTCCGCGACGGTATTACCGTCGTGCGTGACTACGGTGCCAGCGTCCCCCGGATCGGGGCTTACCCCGGTGAGCTCAACCAGGTGTGGACCAACCTCATCGACAACGCCCTCGACGCGATGAACGGCGCAGGCACGCTCCGGCTGGCGACTCGGGCCGAGGAGGACGACATCGTCGTCGAGGTCGGCGACACCGGCCCGGGCATGCCACCGCAGGTGGCAGCCCGCGCGTTCGACGCCTTCTACACCACCAAGGACACCGGCCAGGGCACCGGCCTCGGCCTTGACATCGCGCGGCGCACAGTCGTGGAGCGGCACGGCGGCACCATCACCATCGACTCCCGGCCGGGCACGACGGTGCTGCGGGTCCGCCTCCCCGCCCGGGCGGCCGGGCCCACCGCTGGAACTGTCGGCTGATCCGTTCCCCGAAGTATCTCGCGGCGCGCGCCGACCAAGATCAGCGCCACTGCTGTCAATACTGATCCTTCTCGGCGCGGCGCCATGGCGGCCCGGGTTCGCATGCGACTGGTCAGGGCGTGATGACGAGGCGCTGGTTGCTGTCCGTGTCTTTCCAGGCAGTTTCGATGTCGGTGAGCGGGACGGCGCACGCGTCGACCTGGAAGGTCCCGTTGGTGATCTCGGTGGCTAGGCCGGGGAGTTCGGCCAGGATGTCCCGGGTCGGGACCGAGCCTTGTCCGCTGCCGACGATCTGCAGGCGCGCGGCGCGGAGCGCCGCGGACGGGACTGCGGCGGTAGGCCCGGCGACGGAGCCGACCTCGATCCAGGTCAGGGGCTGTCCTCGGTCGGTGCGGTTCATGACGACGGCGAGCATCGCGTCGCCTGTGGGGTGGCCCCAGAGGTAGTCGAGGACGACGTCAACGTCACGGGCCGCCTGGCCGAGGCGCTGGGCGACCTCGGCGGGGCCCTCGTCGAGGTCGACGGTCGCGTCCGCGCCGAGAGCGGTCAGAGCGGCAAGTCGTCCGGGCTGGCGGCCGGCGCCGATGACGTGGCTAGCGCCGAGCCGCTTGGCGACCTGGACGGCCATTCTCCCCGCGTTGCCGGTCGCGGCCAGAACAAGGACCCTTTGGCCGGGTGGGAAAGTGACGCGCCGCCGAAGGGCGATCCATGAGGACATGGCGGGGTTCATGGCGGCGGCGATGAGCACCGGGTCGCTGTCCTCGGGGAGAACGACGCTACGGCGCAGGTCGACGACTGTCTGTTCGGCCATCGCACCCATCGTGGTGTCGGGCAGGATGAAGTAGCGCAGGGTGCCGTCGGGGGCGCGGCCCACGCCGTCGATGCCGGGGACGAGGGGCAGCTCGCCGGAGCTGGTGTAGTGCGAGCCGTCGGCCTGGGACCGCACCCGCGGATGCAGGCCTGCGGCGAGGACGTCGACGAGCACCTCATCGGGTGCCTGCGGCGTCGGCGTGGGGAAGTCCTGGCAGGTCGGTGACGTGCCGAAGGAGGTGACGACCGCTGCGCGCATGCTGATTCTCCAAGGTGGTGAAGGACGTGGCCCGCTCGTCTAAATGAGTGGTACTACGAACTAAATTAGCTGGTAATACGAAGTAGTGCAAGATAGGCTGGCGCCATGACCGCGCGCCCGGACCGTGACCCGGTGTCCTTCGATGTGATGGACAGCCTGGTGCAGGCCTCGTTCACGGTGGTCGCGCTGTTGAGCCAGGTGGCGGCCGAGCATGACCTGTCGCTGACGCAGTTGCGGGTCTTGGCCATCCTGCGGGACCGCGAGCCGAAGATGGCCGAGCTGGCGGCGCACCTCGGGTTGGAGCGGTCATCAGTGAGCGGGCTGATCGACCGCGCCGTTAGACGCGGGTTCGTGCGACGAGACATCAGCAGCGACGACGGACGGGCTGTCCGCGTCAGCCTCACCCCGGACGGGCAGCGCCTCGCCAGCCTGCTGACCGAGGAAATCGGTGGTCTCATCGCCCCGATGACCCGCAGTCTCAGCCCAGCCGACCAGAAACGCCTGAGCACTCTTCTGAACAGGGTTCTTGAATGACGCGGCGGTCCGGAGGGCCGGGGGCCGCGGTGGGTTCCGGCTGAGCGACCCCGGCGGGCTGCGGCTAGCGAGCGCGCTCGCGGTGTTCTTCGGCGCGTTCACCGCCGCGCGGCTGGCCGGCCGCCTGGAGTGGCGGCCGGGGATGCTGCCGGGCCGGCCGGAGATAACTCTGGCGAAGATAACTCCGGCGCTGCGCGGCGAGCCGTTCCGCCCGCGCCCCGCGGGCGGCGGCGATCAGCACTCCGCTGCCCATGACGACGAAGAACAACGGGTAGGCATACAGCAGCCGTGGTGCGTCCATCCCCAGCGTGGGCAGGTCCAGCAGGCCCGCCCCCACGAACGCCCACCACGTGAGGAGCGTCTCGCTGCCTGGGCGGCGATAGGCATTGACCATAATGAGGACCATGCCCGCGCCCTCCACGGCCAGGGCCAGGCACATCGCTGCGCCCGGTGCGTGAGCGAACGGCCATATGGCCATCACGGTCGCGCCGCAGCCCAGCATGACCCAGCGGCCGGCGCCGAAACGCCACCCGCCGCGGGTAGCCAGCAGCACGAGCACCGCGACAGTTCCGGCCAGTTGCAGTGCCGCGAGCCACAGTGCCGCCCAGGGGGCATTCTGGGCTACCTGGGACGCGAGCAGGACACTGTACTCAACCGCCCAGATCAGCCAGGCCGCCGGATCAGGGTCGCTCGCCCGCCGCCAGGCATCCCGGAGGTAGGGAACATAACCGGCCAGGCCGGTCAACCCGGCCAGCAGGCCCAGCAGCTCAGGCGACATGAGGTGGCTCACTCGCCGGCGGCCGTGTGGGCCGTCGGTCCGCGCATCATGTCCAGGCCGAACGGCCCGGATATCCACTCCCGCATAAAGCCGCCCTTCCGTAGCTGGTAGCCAGCGACTTCCGCTGCCGGGAACTAACAGAAGCGTGCGCTACCAGCCCGGACGGCCAGGTTGCAGTTGCCCTGATGCCTGCCTTGCACCGCAGGTCACATGCGCAAGCCGGATGCACTCAGGACGCGGCCAGCCGGCCGCGGGCCGATGATCAGGACCGGGCTCAAGACCACGTGGCGTCGACCCACCGCGGGAAATTGGGTGATTGTTCTCCCGGGCCGGGATGCTGCGATCTGGATCTTGCGGAGTCTGGTTGAGCGGTCTGCTCTGGCCGCTGCCGGGCACGCGGGCGACTGCGGACGGACTAGGAAGTGCGGCGGCCGAAAGCGGGATCTATGGTCTCTATGCGTATCCGTGCCGACTCCGCCTCTGGCACGCCGAGCCGCTCGAAGATGTCCAGCGCCTGCCTGAATACGATGCGCGCAGCGTCCGGCCGCTGTGTGTTAAGCGTCGTTTCCGCGATTCCTTCGAGGATTTTGGCCTCCTCGTAAGGGTCACCGATCTCCCGGGCCAGCCGGAGAGCGGTGTGGTAATGATCAAAAGCCTCGCTGTACCGGCCAGATCCGCGACGCACGTCGGCTATTCCGCGCAGCGCGATTACCTGCTGGGACAGGTTCCCGATCTCTTCGGCGATCGATCTCGCCTTCTGGTGATAAATCGGTGCCTCATCGTAGCATTCCGCGCTCCGGTAAATGGCGCCAATGTCATTGAGGACAATGGCTTCATTGGGAAGATCGCCTATTTCACGGTATATGGCGAGTGCGCGCCGGTAAGCGGCGACTCCTTCCTCGTAACTGTCCTTATAATGGTAGACGCTGCCAATGTTATGATACAGAATCGCCGCGTTCTGCGCGCCGCCTATCTCATTGAAAATTTCCAGTGACTGCTGGTAACATTCGAGTGCGTCTCTGTGATAGCCGAAATGTAGCTGCATCATGCCCAGGTTATTGAGGGTCTTCGCCTCGCCCCGCCTGTCCCCGACATCACGGTAGAGCGAAAGCGCGTCACGCAGGTGACCCATGGCGTCAGGGTACCGGCCAAGCTGCCAGCAGGCGATCCCGGAGTGACTCAACGTATTGGCCACGCCGTGCTGATCCGCGGTGTCGCGGTACAGGATCCTTGCTTCGTGGAAATAGGCGAGGGCTTCGCGGTAACGTCCCGCACGCTGGTGAGCCATGCCTATCTTGTCGAGGGCTTCGGCCTCGCCTTGCGGGTCGGCCAGCGACCGGTAGATTACCGCGGCGTCCTCAGCGAGCGGAAGCGTCGCCTCGTGCCGGCCGGTCTGCTGGCTCACTTCGCTGAGCTCCAGTGACGCCCGCGCTATACGGGCCGGATCGGCGATGTCACGGCAGGCTTGGAGAGCCAGTGTGTGGGCGGCGATGGCCTCGTCCCAGTACGCCCTGATCTCCACGAAACCGGCCAGCGCGTGGGTGAGGTCGGCGCACTTCTGCTTCCATTCGTGCCGGCCCGCGTGCTGGGCGGCCTGCAGGATGTTACGCCATTCCGATTCCAGCCAGCCTGCCGCGTCTTCCGGCGAGCGTAATGCCGGGCTCGCGGTTGGTAGATGGGTGACCGGCGCCGGCATCCGGTGCCGGAACGGGTGAAGTACCCGGTCGGCCTCATCGGCTGCGTGCAGGTAGTAGTCAAGGAGCCGGCCGACTGCCTGCCGATGCTCGGGCCGGGGGTCCTCACGGGCGGCGCGCGCGGCCGCGTATTCGCGGATGAGGTCGTGGAAACGGAACTGACCGGCCGCGGCCCGGGTCAGCAGGTGATGATCGAGCAGGGCGTCGAGGGCCTTTTCTGCTTCGGCGAGGGTGCAGCCGCCTAGGGCGGCCGCACCCTGCAGGCTGACATGAGCGCACGGGTTCACGCCCAGCCGCCGGAAGAACCGCTGGTGGTCAGGTTCGAGGGCACGGTAGGACAGGTCGAAGGCAGTCATCACTTCCGGGCTGGCCGCGCCCGGGCCGCCCAAGCGGGCGGGCGACTGTGACAGTTCCTCGACCAGGTCGGCGAGCTTGGGTGGGTAGTCCTGCGCGAGCCGGCCGGCGGTGAGCTGGATCGCGAGCGGCAAGCGCCCGCACAACTGCACGGCGGTAGCGACCTCGTCCTGGTCGTGCGGCCGGCCTTGCCTCGCGATCCCCCGGAACAGCGTGATCGCGTCGTCGATAGACAGCACGTCGAGGGTCAGCGCGCGGGCGCCCTCGAGGTCGGGAAGGCTGCGCCGGGTGGTGATCAGGATCAGGGACCGGCCGGTCGTCGGCAGGAGCGGGCGGATCTGGTCATACCCGGCCGCGTCGTCGAGAATCAGGACGGCACGCCGGCGGCTCAGCTGGGCTCGCAATAGCGCGGCGCGCTCGCCGATGGCGTCAGGTATCTGGGTAGTCGGCGCGGTCAGCATCCGGAGCAGGCGGTGCAGCGCCTCATCCGCGTCGAGCGAAGGGTGCCCGGGGTCGTGGGTATGAAAGTTGAGGTAGAACATCCCGTCTGGGTACTGCCCGGAGACAATGCGGGCCGCGTGCACCGCCAGCGCGGTCTTCCCGACCCCGGGCATGCCCTCGATCACGCTGACCTGCGGGGTGTCGTCGTCCTCCTGGGTAAGCAGGCCGAGTTCCTCGCTGCGGCCGACGAACTCCACCGTCTCGGGCGGCAGCGTGTCTGACCGTGACACCAGGCCAGCGCGCCGCTCGGCGGGTCGCACGGAAAGCTGCGGGTCTTGGCGCAGGATGCGCTGATGCAGTTCGGAGAGCATTGGCCCCGGTTCGGTGCCCTGCTCATCGATAAGGCGGCTGCGGGTATCCCGGTAGAGGCTGAGTGCGTCACCCGGCCGGCCGATCCCGTACAGGGCCGTCATCTGGTGGGCGATGAAGGTCTCATCCAGCGGGTACTGGGCCAGCAGGTGGCGAAGCTCACCGACCAGGTCGGCATGACGGCCAAGTTCCAGCTCACACTCGACACGCTTGTGGATGGCCGCCCGGCGCTCCTCTTCGAGGCTGTCCCGCATCCGCCCCACCCAGTCGCCGCGGATCCCGGCGAGCGCCTGTCCGTGCCAGAGCGTGTCCGCCTCGCGCAGCAGCGAGGCCGCATGATCGTGGTCGCCGCTTGCGGTCAGGGCATCCGCTTGCCGGCGCAGGCGGCGGAACTGATGCAGGTCGACCGCCTCAGGGTCGACGTCGAGCTCGTAGCCGCTGGCCCGTCCCACCAGCGGGACGTTCTCGCCCAGGGCCAGCCGGAGCGACGCCCGAAGCCTGGTGATGTAGACCGAGAGACTCTCCCGGGCTTTGGGCGGAGGTTGCGTATCCCACAGCCGGTCAATGAGAGCCTCAGTCGGCACTATCGTGCGCGGCGTCAGCAGGAGGATGGCCAGGACACATCGCGCCCTGGTCGGCCCAAGGTCCCGCTGCTGCCCAGCCGACCAAAGCTCAACCGGGCCGAGCACCCGAAATTCCATGATCGCCTTGCGTCTTCTGCCGCCTGCGGGCTTAACCGCAGCCGGCATCCGAAAGGGATGTACGGAAACTCTCGCCTGCGTTGATACCCGTCACGCGCCCTTCTCACTCGGATCCTGGGAGAACTCGCGGTGAACGGGGAATGATCAGCCCCTGCCGGTCCGGCAGGGGGCTCAATTTCCACAGGTTTCGCCTAGGGCGCCGCCCCGGCCTGCGATGAAAGTGTAGAAGAACGTATTCGTGTGATTTCTGGGGCTGAAGGTATGAGTGGCAGTCGCAAGTGATACCTGATGTCATGCGGGCGGGCGTGGCGTGACACCACCGGCGGGATGCCCGTTGTTACCGGACTCCAGGGAACCCGGCAGAAGATCGGGCGCTGCCGCGGTCGCCCATGCGGCTAGGTCAGTAAGGCTCCCCCGGCAAGGCTCCGGCGAGTCGCGGTGGATATCCGGTACATCCGCGAGGATGCCCCCCGGATTGGTCCAAATGCCATATCCCGGGATGGATTGTGGTGTAGTTTTTCATATCTCAGATGACCTGATGTGAAGTTACCAATGAGGGGATCTTCTCGATGAAGACTCATAGGTCGTTATTGCATGCCGTCATGCGGACCGGCAGATCGGTGGGCGGCGCTCATCGTGCCGCCTCGAAGCGGACGGTTCGCGCTCGTGCGCAACGTGGGATTCTCGTTCTCGCTCTCATGGTGGGCGGCCTTGGCGCTGCCGCACTGACATTGCCGGGGCACGGCAGTGCTGGCCATGTTCACGCGAGCACACATCAGCCAGCGGTCGGCCGTGATGTCTCGGCGACTTCCGTCAAGGCCGTGCCCAGGCCCTGGATGTACTAGCCTTCGATCGCGTCGGCGACATGGCTGTATCCCGGCCCGGTCTCATTCTGCTGGACCGGCCGGCATATCCAAACGTCATGATATTCAGCGGCATGACGGCTGTTTCTTCCGCTGCCGAAAAGTCATCATGTGGCGTGTGGCGCTGCTCGCGGCATCCTGTTGTCGTGACAGCGCCGTTCGCGCGCTATTGACCGCGCTGCGCAATGCGATATTAGATGGCTGATTAGCGTGTTCACCGGGTCTCTGCCGGGCGCTGTCGTGTCCATTGGCATGGTCTGCGATGTTCCCGCTGCCGTGGCGTGGCCCGGCACCGTGATGTGAGACGGCCGCTGCGCCATCCTCATTGAGTTCCGGCCAAAGATCTCAAGAATGCGCAGCGCCACCAGATGGCTGCGGCGTTGCCAAACTTTCTCGTGCGCCGCGCCCCTCCGCGGCATCCTCAGGCCGGGTTTCCCCCGCTAGTCGCAGCGCAAGTCGCAGCGCAAGTCGCAGTGCTAATTGCGGATCGCCCGGTTTGTCGCTGGTTGACCTGGCGGATTCGGGATACAGGCCCGATTCTGGGCGCAATCACCTTCGTCGCCGCTGATGGCAGCCGTTGGTTGCCGAGTTGGCTCGCTGTGGTCCACGTTTCGCTTTATAGCTGTAGCCGTGCCAACATAATCAGTGATGTACTTGGGTACCCTTGTATACCCAAGGGTCAATTACGTTGACACCGCCGCCAGAACTGGCCGTGGCCCCCGGGCCAGCGTTCAGGTACTGCCGCGGAAGGGGGCCCTGACGTGTATTGGCAGGTATGGGTGAATCCCGGCCGGCTGGCCATGGCGCAGCAGATCCGGCCCCGATGCTGACCGTCCAGCCGTCCGTTGCCGTCCCGGTCTTGACCTTCGCGGCCGAACCACTCGGCGCACCGCCGCCGGTGCTGTGCTCCGGTGCCGCCGGTGACCTGGCTGGCCGGCCGGCCGGCGGCGATCCGATGCTCGTCCTGCGCCACCGCCCGGATGTGCTGCGCTCGCTGTCCGACACCACCCATTTCGGGATGGCCGGCGTCACCGACTCCGGCGAGCTGCGCCGGTGTCCGCTGACCGGGGCCGAGATGCAGTCGGCGGACGGAGGTTTGCTTAACATGAACCCCCCGCAGTTGCGCGAGTACCGGCAGCGGATCAACGGCTTGTTCACCCGGCACGCCGCCGAAGCGACCCGCCCGGCCATCGAGGCGCTCGCCGCGGACCTCTCTGCGGCATTGAGTGCCCACCGCGCCGCGGACGCCCTGGCCGGATTCGCGAAGCCGTTCACCGCGGCGGCGGTCTGCCGGGCCATGGGCATTCCCACCGAAGACTGGGACCGGGTGCTGGAGTTCTCCCGGGTCGCGTTCGCGGTCGTGGCCAGCGCGGACGCGGTGAGCAAGGTGGCCGCGGCGTGGGAAGACCTGTACAGCTATTACGCATCGATCGTCGCCGCGAAGCGGGCCCGGCCCGACGGGTCATTAACGTCACAGATGATCGTGGCGCTGGACGGCTACACGGCGAGCCAGGTCGTCCATGTCATCGGCACCGTGAGTAACGGCTTCGGAGCCATCCTCCCAGTTCTCGCCCGAGCTCTCACCGAAGTGGCGCAGCAGCCGCAGGTCATCGCGGCCGTCCTGCGAGGCGAGCGGACCTGGGCCTCGGTGGCCGCGCACCTGCTGAGTTACCGGGCCATGTTCCCGGTCGCTCTGCCCCGCGTGGCCCTGGCGGATACCTGGCTTGGCCGCCGGCTGGTCAGCAAGGGAACGGTAGTGCTGCCGTCGCTGATCGCCGCCGCCCATGATTCCGGCGGCCCGCCGCCGCGGAATATTGCCTTCGGGGTTGGCCCGCATTTCTGCCCGGGTGCCGCGCTGACGCGGGTGTGGCTAGCGAGCGCGCTCGCCGTGTTCTTCGGTGAGTTCCCCGCCGCCCGGCTGGCGGCCAGCCTGGATTGGCAGCCGGGAACGCTGTCGGTCCCGCGGGAAATAACGCTTGCGCTGCGCTGACCGTGCCTCACTCGCCGATGGCCGCCTTGGCGGCGTAGCCGGCGACGGCGGCCCTGATCGCTGCGACCATCGCGGCGCGGTCTCTCGGAAACGGGTGTTTCCCGTCCGCGTCAGCGAACGTCGTGTCGTACAGCAGGTGAGCGGCGGCCTCAGTCCAGCCGGGGCTGTTCAGGAACACCGCGCCGGAGTACTCGTGGCAGTTGATCCCGAATCCCGGCCCGGTGTTCACGGTCGCGACATCGCAGCCAGTGAGCGGGCCTTTGCTGAAGTCGGCGGTCACCGGGCCGAGGGGGGTGGTGAGCTCCACGGTGTGCTCCTTCATGGGTGCTCCTGGTGCCAAGCCCAGCCAGAGATCTCGCACACAAAGGTACCTATGGATATCCACGATGGCTATATAGCTATCCAGAGATAAACCAAAATATACGGTAATAGCCCTAGTAGTCCGGGGTTGTGCTAGCGTCATTCGCCATGGTGACGATGATCGACTCGGCCGCGGATGTACCCGTCTACCAGCAACTTGCCGCGATACTCCGGGGAAAGATCGACTCGGGCGAGATCCCGCCGCGCCGGGCTATCCCCAGCAAGCGTGTTCTGTCTGAGGAATACAGCGTGAGCCCTGGCACGGTCGAGCGCGCGGTTCAGGCGCTGCGCGCCGACGGTTACCTCAAAACCGTCATGGGCCGGGGGCTGTTTGTCCGGCCCATGGACGAACGGCAGAGCTAGCGCCGCGCTGTCTCAGCGCTCATCTGCCATTGCCGGCGGGCACTGCTGGCTGGCCGGAAGCGCTAGCGGATGTTTCAACTGCATGGCCATGGCGTGCTGGACGAGGGTAATCAAAGTCGTCTTGGCGGATCCCTGCGTTCGGGCATCGCACTCGATGACCGGCACCTCCTGGCTCACCGACAATGCTTCCTGCACATTGATGGTGGTGTGCGGGAACTCGCCGTGGAACCCGTTGACGCCCACAATGAACGGCAGGCCGGCCGCCTCGAAGTAGTCGACCGCGGGGAAAGATTCAGCCAGCCGGTGGGTGTCCACGAGGACCACAGCACCGATGGCCCCCTGGATGAGGTCATCCCACATGAACCAGAAACGGTGCTGCCCGGGCGTGCCGAACAGATACAGGATGAGCCCGGCGTCCAGAGTGACCCGGCCGAAGTCCATAGCCACCGTGGTGGTTGTCTTTTCCGGCACGTGGGCCAGATCATCAACGCCGCCGCTGGCGGCGGTCAGCAGCGCCTCGGTGGTAAGCGGCGTGATCTCCGAGACCGACCCGACGAAAGTGGTCTTGCCTACGCCGAAGCCGCCCGCCACGACGATCTTGACTGGCGTCATCACGGCTTCGGCCGGATTATCCTGCACGGACTGCGATCTTGCGAAATCCACTGTGTACCCTTCAACTGGTTAAGGTCCGGCTATCACCCTCTCCAGGGATTAACTGCCGTTCTCCGGCCGGAGCCCGCCGCGCATATCGGGCGTGAAGGCCTGGCCTACCCTCTCCACGAGCAGCGCCATCTCATAGGCCACCAGGCCCATGTCGCAATCCGCCGATGCGAGCACGGCCATGCTGGAACCATCGCTGATCGCCATCACCAGTAACAGCCCCTGCCGCATCTCGACCACCGTCTGCGTTACGGCTCCGCCTTCGAACACGCGGGCCGCACCTTGGGTCAGGCTGGTCAGCCCGGAGGTCACCGCGGCCAGCTGGTCCGCCCGGTCCTGCGGAAACCCATCCGAGAAGGCCAGCGGCAAGCCATCCGCCGAAACAACGATCGCATGGGCTACGGACGGCACCCGCCCGGCGAAATTCGTGATAAGCCAATTCAGATCCTGCGCTGAAGAAGTCAGCGGGCTCACCGGTTTTCCTCTCCGCGTGGCCTCGGGGTGACCAGCTGGGTGATCTCGTGAGGTGATCGTGATCGCGGGTTATCTGGCATCGTCTGCCTCACCGCTGGTACGTGGCTCATCCAGGGGGGTGGCCGCGCGCGCCTTCCTGATCCCCTGCTGGAAGCTGGCCAGGCGTTCTCTCGCCTGCGCGGCGGACCGTGCGGGCACGGGCGGTGCTGGCGCCACGGAGGGGTCAGCGCCCCCGGGCACCAGGTTCGCCTTCGGCACCCGCTTAGGCAGCCCCGCCCCGGTGAATCCGGCGGACACCGGTGCCTGCACCACTTCGGCCGCCCGCCATCCCGCATCCGCGGGTGACGACCAGCCGGTCGAGCCCGAGTCCACGGCGGGAGCCGATCTGTCCACCGCAGGCCTGCCGCGCCGGAACCAATCGGACTCCACTGATTCGAAGATAGGCAGCCGGTTCTCCTGCCCATTGCTCACCGGTGGTGACGCGGTCAGGTCATGAGGCGGCCGGGCCGGTCCGGGCCGTTCGGCCGCGGGCACGGTCACCGCCACGTTCGCCGGCGGTGCGCCCAGGCCCGGCGGTGCGCCCAGGCCCGGCGGTGCGCCCAGGCCCGGCGGTGCGCCCAGGCCCGGCGGTGCGCCCAGGGCCGACGGTGCAGTCAGCACTGACGGTGCGGAAAGGACCGCAGTCCGGTCCAGGCCGCCGCTGGCCCTGGCCGCCGTATTTCCGGTCTCGGGCTGAGCCGGCTCAAACCGCGACACGCGCGCAGCTGACACCGCCCGAGCAGCCTCCGCACGGTCATGGGCCTGGTCGGCGGCTGGCCCTGTCCCTGTCCTTCTGGTCATGGCGTCAGCCATGGGGGGCTGGAACCGGCGCAAGCCCAGGGTGGAACCGAGCGGCTCGCGCGAGACCACTTCGTCAGGAAGCCAGACCAGGGCAGTCAGGCCCCCGGTGGGGGCGGGCCGGAGCCGTACCCGGATCCCGTGCCTGGCCGCCAGCCGGGCGACCACGAACAGTCCCATCCGGCGGGAGACCGCGACATCCACGACCGGGGGATTGTCCAGCCGCCAGTTGGCGTGAGCCATCTCCTCGGCCGGCATTCCGACGCCCTGGTCGGTGATGTCCAATAGTGCGCCGCCGCTGCTGAGCAGGTGGCCCGACACGTGCACTGGTGTTCCTGAGGGGGAGAACGTGGTCGCGTTCTCGGCCAGCTCGGACAGCAGGTGGACAACGTCGCTGACCGCCTGCCCGCGGACTGCGATTCCCGGCTGGATGTTCGGCGTGACGCGCTCGTAATGCTCGATCTCCGACACCGCCGCACGCAGCACGTCCACCAGCACCACCGGTTCGGCCCATCGCCGGGACAGTTCGTGGCCCGCCAGAACCAGCAGGTTCTCCGAGTTACGGCGCATCCTGGTGGCCAGGTGGTCCATCTGGAACAGGTTCGCCAGCCGCTCAGAATCCTGCTCGCCCTGCTCCAGGTCGTCGATGAGGCGGATCTGGCGCTCCACGAGCGACTGGCTGCGGCGGGAGAGGTTCACGAACATGGCGTTGATGTTCCCGCGCAGCGCTGCCTCGTTGGCCGCCAGCCGCACCGCCTCCTTGTGGACCTGGTCGAACGCCCGGGCGACCTCGCCAATCTCGTCGGTGGAGTCCACCTCGATGGGCTCCACCTCCAGCGGCGCGTCGGTGCCACCGCCCCCGCTCATCCAGCGAACGGTCTCCGGCAGCCGCACCCCCGCCACCTCAAGCGCACCGGCTCGCAGCCTGTGCAGCGGGCGGGTCATGGAGCGGCTCACGGCGATGGTGAAGAACAGCGCCAGGGCCAGCACCAGCAGCACCGCGATGCCCTCGATCAGCGCCGAGCTGATCGACTTGTCCCGCAGCGAGCCGCTCTGGCTGATGATCGAGGACATGAATCCCTGCTCGACTTGGTGCAGGCTGGCCACCAGGTACGCGGAACCGTTGGCGGCATTGGTGAAGGCCGGGTTCTCCGCCGAGGAGCCACCGTCCAGGGCCAGCGCGATTGCTTGCTGCACCTGCGCCTGCGCCCGGTCGGCCTGCGCCGAGGACAGCGCGTTTTCGTAGAACTGGCGCTGGCTGCCGGTGGCGGTGAGGCTGAACTGGGCCAGGTCAGCCTGCTGCTGTGCCTGCGCCGCGTTGACGGCAGAAAGCTGGCCGGGCTGGAACTGGGCCGCGCCCACCAGGTCGGGGGTGAGGGCTGAGGTGAGGATCGCCTGTTCCTGCGACACCTCTTCCTTCATGCCGGAGATGAGGCCCATGACCCGGACGGTGTCGGCCAGCGTCGCGTCGTTGTTGCCCGTCGCGATTTCGTTGCCAAGCGCGAGTAGCTGCTCGATCGTGCTGGCGTACTGCTGGATCACCACCAGCGAGGGAATCTGCGTGCCGGTCGCGAAGCTGCGGAGGGCCTGGAGCCCATCGATCGCGGTGATCGCCCCGCGTGCCTCCCGCTGGGCCACCGCCGGGTAGGACGTGCCAATGGCCGCGGCCAGGCTCCGCACCCGCGCGGCGAGCTGATCGGTGGCGTGATGATCCTGGGCGAGGACCGCTAATTCGGGTGTGGCCGCCGCGCCAGGTGAGCCGCGACCGCCTCCTCCCGGACCCACCGTGATGTACCTGATGGTGTCTTCGCGTTCGGCCTGCAGCGCCTGGATCAGGCTAGTGATCTCCCCGCCCAGCCTGGAGAACTGCTCCACCCGCTGATAGGCCAGGGCGCTGCGGGCGGAGGACACCACGCTGACGCCACAGAGAATCACAGCGGCCAGCGTGGGCAGGGTGACCAGCAGACGGAGCCGGGACCGCAACCGCCAGTTCTTCAGCGGATAACGGAACGCCTGCCGCGCTGGGGCGGGGGCCGTGGGCAGGCTGCCCAGGAACGTGCTGCCGCCGTCCACCGCACTGGTATCGGGCGGCGCACCGCCATTAGAAAATGATCGCCCTCCGCCCGGAGCCACATCTGGTGGCGCCGTGGCGGTCTGGACCGCTAGCCGGGGGGTCGCGTCAGGGGTCGAGCTGGTTGTACTCCCTTGCCTGGACCGCACAGTATCTGCACCTCTCACCCCGGCGCATACCGAGCCGCGGGCGCCCAAGCGGAGCCGAAATGGCGGCACCGTTTACGGGCAGCCATTGTGTACGCGGCAACAGAGTCACGGGCCAACTGTAACGCCCGGCCGGCCATCTCATGGCAACTGTGACTATTGTTACTAAAGTTGTCTTTTATGACGCCCGGGTCTGTTGTCAACATGTCCTGGGCGCGGTTTGCGGTAAAAACCTGCCTTCGGGCGCGCGGTTTCGCCGGACGAGCTAGCCTCAGCCGAAGCCGGGGTCTCGTGGCACTACTGTCGTTCTTCGGGAATGCCACTTTTGTCCATTATCCATGCATATAGGACATAAGGGAGTCTTCATGGGGCTTCGGGCTAAGGCTTGCGCGGGTCGTGGCGGCGTGATGCGCCGGTCGGGTATCACCCTGGTGCTGGCCCTGCTGTTATTGCTCGCGGCAGGCTGCCGCATGTCAGGTCAGGCGGCGGGGAGCCAGCAGCTCACGATTGCGGTCGTGCCGGGCTTCGCCAACGCCCCGCTGCAGGTGGCGGTCAAGGACGGGTTGTTCACCCAGCATCGGGTGGACGTGACGGTGCAGACGTACCAGACCCTCCAGCAGGCCTACGCCGCGCTGACCAGCGGCCAGGCCGATGTCATCAGCGGCGATTATGCCGGGCTGCTCTACATGCAGGCCCATGCGCCCCACGCGCAGCTGCGGCTGATCGCGGACGGGTACGACGCGACGCCGGGCGTGATGGAGATTCTCACCCTGCCGGGCTCGGATATCACGACCCCACAGGACCTGGAGGGGGTAGCCGTCGCCACCCCGCCGCAGCAACTGGCCTCCTTCTCCACCCACGCCCCGTACAACATCGAGACCCTGGCCACCGAGGCGGCGCTGCAGAGTGATGGGGTGAGCCCGTCCGGTGTCGAATGGCAGGCCATGGCGCCGGGCAGCATGATCAGTGCCTTGCGCGATCACGCGGTCAGCGCGATCGTGACGACTCAGCCGTACATCCTGCAGGCGGAGACCGAGCTCGGGGCCGTTGAACTGCTCGACGTGTGCAGCGGCGTTACCGCCAGCCTGCCCCTGTCGGGGTACTTCAGCACGGACGGTTTCGCTCGCGGTCATCCCGCCGCTCTGCGCAGCTTCCAGGCCGCACTCAGCGCGGCGAACGCCAGTACGGCACAGTCCGGCACCGTGCAGTCAGTTCTGCGGACGCTGCCAGGGATGTCCACCCGGGAAGCCGCCTTGGTGACCATCGGGCAGTACCCGACATTTCTGAGCGTCGGCCAGGTCCAGCGGGTGGCCGATCTCATGTACGGAACTGGGATGATCACCACCACGGTCTCCGTAAAGAACCTGCTGTTCCGGTGAGCCGCCGCCCTGGATGATGCCGTCACGGCCCTGGGCGACCAGTGCCGAAGCGCCGAAGGCGGAGGGCCCCCCGGGGCCCTCCGCAGCTGGTTCCCCGGGTTCTGACCCGGCGGCTGGGGCGGTCAGGCGAGGAAGGCGAAGCGCTCGAAGTTGAAGTTGGACAGCGGCTGGCCGACCTTTCCGGCCGAGTATCCGGTTATCTTGCTGCTGTAAGCGTCAAGCACGTCGATGAAAGCCGGGATGATGTAACCGCCCTGGGTAAAGTCGAAATTCTGCATCTGGTAGAGGAGTTCTTTTCGCAACGACGGGCTGGCGGTAGCGTTCGCCTGGTCGTAGAGGCTTGTGTACTGGGTGTTGCTGGTGTGCGTCTCGTTGAACGGCGAGCCGTTGAGCATCGACTCCGCCACCTGTGCGAGGTAGGGATAGTAGTTGTAATAGTCCTGGGCGAATGGCCATTTGAGGTAGTTGGGGCCGAAAAAGACGCTGGACGGGACGTTGTTCAGTTTGATCGTGACTCCCGCCGCCTTGGCCTGAGCAGCCAGCACGGTCGCCATCGCAACCGTGCCCGTGGCCACCGCCGACGTGGTGAGGCTCACCGTCAGGCCGTCTTGGCCGGCCTTCTTCAGCAGGAATTTAGCCTGCTGGATGTCGCCCTGGGCGGGCCGGGCCAGCGAGTGGTCGAAGTCGGGGTCATAGGGGGAGAAGATGTCGTTCGCGATCACCCCGTAACTGTCGAGCGCCGAGTCGATCAACTGCGGGCGGTCGACGAGCAGCCGCATGGCCTGACGGACATTGACGTCGTTGAACGGAGGCTGATCGATACGCATCGTAAATGGGATGATCTCACCGGAGTGCGAGACGACCGTTTTGATGCCGCTGGTGGTGGCCAATGAAGCGATCTGCGGCCCGTCAAGCGCGCCGGCCCCATGGATAACGCCGGTGGTCAGCGCATCCTGAAGGGTGGTGTTGTCACTGAAATCGATGATGGTCAGGGTATCGACGTAGGGGAGCCCGGACTTCCAGTAATGCTGGTTGCGCGCGAACACGCTGCGCTGGCCTGGCGTGAAGCTTTGATAAGTAAAAGGTCCGGTGCCGACCGGCTTGGCCGGAGCGAAATTGGCAGGCGCGATGTACAGGTTGTACCAGAATGATGCCAGTTGCTCAGCGAAGCTGGCGAATGGCTTGGTCATCTTAACCAGGACGGTGTGCTTGTCGAGTGCCTTCGTGCCTTTGAGGTCGATCGGGCCGAGGCCGAACTTCCCGGTGAAATTGTTGGAGAAGATCCGCTGGAACGTGAAGATGACGTCTTGGGCGGTGAAGTCCTTGCCGTCGTGGAAGGTGACGCCGGGGCGGAGGCTGATGACCCACTCGGAGAGCGATCCTTGATGCGCAGTGATCGACTCGGCCAGCACGTACTCGATCTGCGCCTGCGCGTTGAGCTGCACTAAGGGCTGGTAGAGCGACTGCAGGCGGGAAGTGTCAAGGTAGGTGAGGCTCTTGTGCGGGTCAAGGGTGTCCGAACTGGAGCCGCCGGTGAGGCCTAGCTTCAGATCGCCGCCACGCCGCAGCGGATGGCTCGCCTGGCTCGGCTGCTTGGAGGTGCCGGAACTGGATCCGCCGCACGCGGCCAGTAAGCCTCCGGCACTCGCCACGGCTCCGGTGGCGGCAATCCCGCGCAGGAATTGGCGCCGCCCCAATTCTTCTCCTGGCCGCGGCGTACTGCTCTGATCTGATCTATCCACGGGACTTACCTCCACGGGTTCACCTATTGATGCAAGCCGTGTTCCGGGGATGAGCAGATGGGCGCATCGCGGCCCAGCCGCGGCATCAAAGCGCCAATCATCCGGAAAACGGCATGTGCGGATAACGGTCATAATCTCACAAGGCGGATGGTCACGCCAGCCGGTTGGTGCCGCTATAGCAGATAAGCCAATCTAGGCTCAGCGGCGGAGTAGCTGGCGAAGAACACGCATGCTGGCCCGGGCATCCGCGCGACCGGCGCACGGCCCGGTGGCTTTTGCCTGATATGCCCTTCTTGTCGGATTGGATCACCGTGGCGGCCCCCGCCCGGCCGGGAGCGGGACTTCGGTGCGGGAATACGCTCTGGTGACTGCTCAGTCGGCAACAAGGAGCACTTTCCCGACGTGCTGGCACCGTTCGAGGAAACGATGCGCGCCGGCGGCGTCGCTGATGGGGAAGGTGGCGGCGATGGGCACTTGGATGGACCCGCGCCGGATGAGTTCCAGCGCGGTCGTAAGCTCGTCGGGCGGCGCCAGCCGGAACCCAATGATCCGCCAGCCGTTCCTGAACAGGGGAATCAGGTCAAGCGGGACCACCTCGCCGGCATGCGCGCCGCAGGTGACCAGCGTGCCTTCCTCGCGCAGCACGGACAGATGCGCCCCGAAAAGCTCGCCCCCCACGGTGTCGAGGACCGCGTCGAAACGGCAGCCACCCGTGGCG